>Ga0207996_1001226_pt1 | contig 18418 bp, 22 predicted proteins | sample AntAceMetag02UKG_FD_184773 | JGI IMG/M metagenome (GOLD analysis project Ga0207996, IMG submission 184773) | Saline lake microbial communities from Ace Lake, Antarctica - Antarctic Ace Lake Metagenome 02UKG (SPAdes) (version 2) | ecosystem: Environmental > Aquatic > Non-marine Saline and... | reverse complement strand
GAAATGCTTAATGAAGTCGGGTATTGCGCAGGGATTGAGAATTATTCAAGACACCTAAGTAGAAGAAAGTCAGGAGAAAAGCCTTACACTCTCATTGATTATTTTGATAAGGATTTTTTAATGATTGCTGACGAGTCTCATGTTTCTATCCCTCAAATACGCGGCATGTATAATGGAGATAGATCAAGGAAGCAAACCCTTGTTGATTTTGGTTTCAGATTGCCGTCTGCCCTGGATAACAGGCCTTTAAACTTCGTAGAATTTGAAAAAATGATAAATCAGATAATATTTGTCTCTGCAACGCCTGGTGAGTATGAACTCGAATTGTCACGAAAGCATTCGGGACAGGTAGTTGAGCTTATTATACGTCCTACAGGCCTTGTTGATCCAAAGGTGCAGGTTAGGCCCACTGAGAATCAAATAGAAGATCTTATGAGAGAAATTCAGAAAAGAGTTGCCAAAAAAGAGAGGGTACTTGTTACAACTTTGACTAAACGCATGGCAGAGGACTTGGCTGAATATCTAAATCAACATGAAATACGAGTCAGATATCTGCATTCTGAAATTAATACAATAAAGAGAGTTGATATATTGCGTGATCTTAGGCTCGCGAAATTCGATGTTCTGGTAGGCATAAACTTGCTTAGAGAAGGACTTGACCTTCCTGAGGTTTCACTGGTTGCAATATTGGATGCAGATAAGGAAGGATTTCTCCGCTCAGAAACAGCCCTTATCCAAACAATCGGAAGAACTGCACGTAATGTGGCAGGCACAGTTATTATGTATGCAGATGAGATAACCCTGTCTATGGAAAAAGCAATAGGAGAGACTGAACGCAGGAGGAGGATTCAGATAAAATTCAATAAAGAGCATGGAATTACTCCCAAGAGCATTCAAAAAGAAATAGGACAAATACTCCTAACCTCCAAAGACAAGAATGTCCGCTACAAACAAAAAAGAGAAATACTAGATTTAAGAACACTGGAGAAAGACATGGTTCGGGCAGCTGAAAACCTTGAGTTTGAAAAAGCAGCAGAAATCAGGGACGAAATCTCCATGTTAAAAGCTCAGGGAAAGAGATAAAAATAATGTACGATTGACTTTTGAGTGAGGTTAAAATAGAATACACAACTATGAAGAGATATAAAAGGAGATATTAAAAATGGGTATGTGGATTGGAAGAGGAAGAAAAGCGCGAAGATCTTATGGATTTGATGAAATAGCGCTTGTGCCGGGAAATTTAACTGTTAATCCAAACGATGTGGATATTAATTGTGAAATAGGAAATATAAAACTGAGTATTCCAATCATGGCAGCTGCAATGGATGGTGTTGTTGACCCAAAGCTTGCAATTGAGATGTCAAGACTCGGCGGACTTGCTGTTATGAATCTGGAAGGCATTCAAACAAGATATGATAATCCTGAATCAATCCTAAAGAATATCGCGAAAGCAACACCTGAAAAAGCTACAAAGCTCGTTCAAGGCATCTATAACAAATCCATAAAAGAAGATTTGATCGTTAAAAGGATAAAAGAGATAAAAAGAGCAAAAGCATTATGCGCAGTATCATCTATTCCTCAGAAAGCCGAACGCTTTGGAAAGCTGGCAGAAGAAGCAGGAGCAGATATGTTTGTTGTACAATCAACAGTTACATCAATAAAGCATATATCCAGTGAATATAAAACAGCGGATTTTTCTAAACTCTGCCGTAATATGAAAATCCCTGTAATAATAGGTAATTGCGTTACTTACTCCATGACTCTTGAGCTTATGGCTACAGGAGTAGCTGGAATACTTGTCGGGATTGGTCCAGGCGCAGCATGTACTACACGAGGAGTGCTGGGAATAGGTGTTCCACAGGTTACTGCTACATGCGACTGTGCAGCTGCAAGGGATTTTTATTATAAGCAGACAGGGAAATATGTTTCTATTATTACTGATGGAGGCATGTCTTTAGGTGGAGATATTGCCAAGGCATTTGCATGCGGCGCAGATGCAGTGATGATCGGCTCTGCCATGGCGCGTGCAAAAGAAGCTCCCGGAGGAGGATTCCACTGGGGTATGGCAACTCCTCATGCTAATTTACCCAGAGGCACAAGAATAAGAGTAGGAACAGCAGGTTCTCTGAAACAGATACTTACAGGTCCCGCAGATCTTGATGACGGCTCACAAAATCTCGCAGGCGCTTTAAGAACTTCAATGGGTAATCTCGGCGCAAGAAATATAAAAGAAATGCAGTTAACGGATATCATTATTGCCCCTTCCATAAAGACGGAAGGAAAAGTATTTCAGGTTGCTCAAAAAATAGGGATGGGAAAATAGAAGCTAGTTTTCTTTTTTCTTACCCATTGAGCTTTGCAGATTTATTATCTTGTTTAATCTATCCTTTTTAACCTGTTCAGGGACATCATCCTTGAGCTTGAATGCAGACGTACCTTCACGAGGAGAATATTTAAACATATAGGCATGGTTAAATTCTACGTCCTTCATTACCTGATAGGTTTGTTCAAAATCTTCTTCATCTTCTTTCGGGAATCCCACAATAATATCCGTTCCAAGTCTTATGCCAGGTATCCTTTCTCTCAATCTATTAACTATTTCAATATAATGCGAGAGAGTATATCCCCGATTCATTAGGCGAAGAATCTTATCTGAACCCGACTGCAGAGGAAAATGAAGGTATCTGCTCACTTTTTCCAGATTTGCTACAGCATCAATCAGTTTCAGAGAAATGTCTTTGGGATGAGACGTTACAAACTGTATTCGTTCAATACCCTTTATTTTATGAACCAGTTCAAGCAAGTCGGAGAAATCAATCTTCTTACTCAGCCCCTTGCCGTATGAATTAACATTTTGTCCAAGGAGAGTTATTTCCTTATATCCTGCATGAGCAAGTTCTTCGACTTCCTGAATAATATTCTCTGGAGGTCTGGAAACTTCTCTACCTCTTACATAAGGCACAATGCAGTATGAACAAAAATTATCACAGCCCTTCATTATGGAAACCCATGCTAAACTCTTGTTTTCTCTGGAAGATAGAGTAGGGGATATGAAAACTTGTTTTCCCATATCTGTTATGGCTATTTTTGTTTTTTCTTTAATCACAGATTCTATTATTTCAGGTATCTTATGAAAGTTATGTGTTCCGCATACAAAATCTACATTTGGAGAGCGTCTGAAAATTTCATTTTTATCCTTTTGTGCCATACAGCCCATAACCCCGACAACCGAGTCATGCTTATTCTTCTTCTTAAGTTTTCTAAGTTCTCCAAACATGCTGTATACCTTGTCTTCCGCATGCTTTCTCACAGAACAGGTGTTTATCAGAAAGACATCCGCTTCATTTCTATTCTTCGTAAGTTCATATCCATGATTCATCAACAATCCGAGAATCGCCTCAGAATCGTGCTTGTTCATCTGGCAGCCGAAGGTTTTAATATAGACTTTCATGATTGGTATTGTAACAGGAAATGAAGAATTTGAGTTATTTCTTTAAGTAGGCCTTGATAATTTTTTGTTCAGTAGTAGGTTTGCCGCCCTGGCCAGTGGGGATGTTTTCTATTTTTTCGACAACATCATAACCTGATGTTACCTCACCGAAAATAGTGTGGTGCATATTCAGCCATGGTGTCTTGATCACGGTAATGAAAAACTGACTGCCGTTTGTTCCTGGACCGGCATTAGCCATAGCCAAAAGTCCGGTCTTATCAAACCCGACTTCTTTACACACCTCATCCTTAAATGGCTTACCCCAAATGGACTCGCCACCTGTACCTGTTCCGGTAGGATCTCCGCCTTGAATCATAAAGTCCTTGATTACACGGTGGAAGATAAGGCCGTTATAATAGCCGCGTTCTATAAGCCCAAGAAAATTTTCACAGGCCTTTGGGGCTATATCCGGCATTAGCTTAATTTCGATTATTCCCTGATTGGTTTCTAATACTACTGTTTGTTCAGACATATTGGCAGCCTCCGTATATAATACACATGATAAAATAACAACACATAATAAAACTAATACCTTAATATAGACTTTCATAGTGGGCATTGTAGCAGGAAATCCTTATCCTGTAAAATCCATTCATAATAAGCCAGAGGCAACGGATTTAAGATTTGAAAATATATTGAAAAAAATGAGTCGTTTGAAGATGGATGAGTGGTGGTGATGGGGGAGGGAGAAGACTTTAAAAGGTGTTTTCTTTTCTTTTTTTTGTACCTAATCTTTCTAATTCCTTACTGTAGAAGTCAAATCCGTGCCTAATCATAATATTCTGCTGTCTAACTTTCTTTCTAAGTAATTTAATTCGTTTATCTGTCCACCTAGGATGGATATAGTAATCCTCGCTAGTTTGTTTTACGCGCCCATTATATTTATCGAATGTTTGATTCAATGGCCTATATCTACAATCTGCAATTTGAACTCCCCAATTTTTACATTGTTTAAGTTTTTTAAGCATTTCATAATAATCCGGCTCATAGTTATAAATCATAAAAACATAAATCTCCTTAGCTGGATAGCCTACTTCGACAAGCATATCGATTTGCTTCTTAATCATCTTGTTTTGTCCATAATCATGGTCCCACGCTATTCTAGGGTTAAGAAACCTTGCCTGTTTGAGTAATATTGCCACTTCTGGAGTTAATAATCTCCCATCTATGCCACATTGGCTTTCAGAATATACCACTTTACCATTATGTTTAGAATTTTTTAGCTCTTCCAATATATTATTGATGTAAGGATTAGCCAAAAGATTATTGTCGTAAAATATGATTCTATTACTCTTGATTTCTTTCTTTATGCTTTTTTTATACTTAAATTCTGGTTCTATTTTCCATGTACCGCAGAATTTGCATTTTCTTGTACAACCTCTACTTGTATGAACAATTTGATAATCTACATTAACTAAGTCATAGGCTGGCTCACATTTTTCTGCTGCTTCATCTATGCCAACGAACACATCGTCACAACCAGATTTTCTGCAATGTTCAGGCATTAACGAGGCATAAATGCCACCAACAGTAACGTTGGCTTTTGGATAATTCTCTTTGTAAAACTTCACGCTTTCCCAAACATAATCTGCCCAATATGTGAAAAGAGAGGTTATCTTAACCTTCTTAGGATAGAAGTCAGGAAAATAATGGTTACCTCTAACTAGCTTGATTTCATCCCCTCTCTTCCTGTGGTAGCCTGCTAATTTCAGTAATCCTATAGGCAAAAAATCCCTATGGTTTTTGCTTTTGGGCGGTATTGGGAAATTTGGCTCTACCAATAAAACTTTCATATTATTAAAACTCCTAACTATTAAGTGAAGCTATGATTGATTTTAGTTCATCAAGGGAGTTTCTTATATCATCGGTCACACTTGATTTATCTATTGTCGTGATATTATCTAATCTCATAATATTAACTATGTTATTAATATAGTTATCATTCCTTACGGTCAGGGCTTTTTGTCTTTTTCTAGTAAATTTAAAAACAAATTTTGTAATAAAAAAAGTGCCATCTCTAGAATTATTTCTAGAATATTTTGCTCTAACTTTGACTTCTATATCACATTGCGATTTTGCTAAATGACAAATTATTTTAGGTATACTCACAATAATAAAATCAACAAATCTTGTGCTTTCAAAATTATCCACATCAGGAATCAAAGAATTAATGTTTGCAGCGAAAGCTTGATTTTGTCTATTAGTTTCAATGTTCTCCTTTAATTGCCTTTTTGCTTCACTATTAGTCTGAGTATCTAATGCCTTCATGGTTAAGAATATAATAAAGGGAAAGTGGTTGTTTTTAACATGGTCTTTAATTATTCTTTCAATAGATCTGAATGTGTCAGAAAAAGGTGGTTGATCGTCTGGAAAACATGTTCCGCAGAAATCTAAATTATACAAATCATAAGGAAACCCATCCCAAAATTCTCGATGGTTATTTAAAACTAATCTTTCAAAATCTTCTTTCTTGCCTATGGTATTGCCCAATAACTTTTTAGCATCGGTATAAGATTTAACATTGTTATCACAAAACCTAACATTTGGAAAACCTCTTTCTACTTTCTCAATTATCCCATTCTTTTCAAAAAAGAAAACATCCCATGCCCACTTACCTGGAAGAGTAAAGTATTTCAAAAATCTATTCTTTTCTGTCCTTAGAGAAGCAGCTTCAGGCAACCAAAGAAGATGGCGTGCTGTATGTTTAATCAAACCTCCGAAGTCTGAAAATACGTCTATGCTTTTTTCATTTATCTTTCTTATATTGCTAGGCATCTTACTTTCCTCGAGAAAATAATCTTATAAGATTATTTTCAAAAGAATTTATTGAAGTCGAAACCTCTTTTGCAGCAATAATTCCCAAAACTAACTTTTCACGAATAAGCCTTTGTCTCCAATTTTTTGTCCAAAATGGATGAGAATAGAATGTTACTTTTCCACTTGTTTTACCATAACTGTAAGGTTGATCACTTTTCTTCTTGCTCTTTTCTAAATTAATATCCAAATTAAATAAAGATTTGACCGCTTCTCTAGTTTTTAATAATTCTTGTTCTGATTGATCGGCATGGAAAATATCGCTTCTCTCCTTAGACCGTTTTCTGATGTCTTTAAAAACACCATCTTTCCCACCCAGATGAATCCATAAAACCTCTTGAAGTTTCAAAAGATGTGGATGAGCCTCATTGAAACTATTCCTATCAATATTCAATGCCTCTTCTAATCCTTGTTCAACAAATATTTCACCTGAGAGTTGGTTAAACATAGGGCCTTCTGCTTTAGGATAATGTAAAAATGTCCTATCGTAACCACCAATAGCAACACCTTTGATTCGAATAAGTATGCCTTGCAATTCTGTTGGTTGCAGTTTAGTTCTCTGATGAAATAAATATCCGGTGAATGATAACTTTGCCCCATCTATCTTTTTGCTGAAAGATATGGGGGGATAGATTTTATAATCTACATTTTTTTCTTTTAATTTAGTATCTGTTGGGAAGATAATCGGCTTTCCAATTTCTAAACCATCAATAAAAACCTTAAAGTTATACTTTTTTAACTTATCAATTTCCTCCTGGAATAATTTAGTGTCGGGGAACGGTCCTCTATCAATATATTCCACTGGACAAAGTATGCCTAACTCCCAGACCAACTGATCATATTGAGAAAGCTCATTGAAATTCTTCTTTTTTACGCTCTCAATAAATTTGATAAGATTCTCACTCTTGACTGCTTTTTCTGTAATTTTAAATATTCTCTTAGGTTCTTCTTCTAATAATTTAGTACGAAACCCTTGTTTCAAATCTTCCATGATAATCTTTGTGTAATGACGTTTGCTTCCAGCCTCATCAATCAATCCATCTTCTATCTTGCACCTACCTAAACTGATTTTACCTATTCCATCTAAATGATTTTCATCTTTGTCGACTTGCTCGAATTGCCTAAGACCTATTGTTGCCTCAAAATAAGTTTTTTCTCCTGCCTTTTTGGAAATAACTGTAAACTTGTGACAAATCTGTGCAACTGCTAATAATCCTATTCCTATCTTACCGATTATAGGGCGACCCTTATTAATTTCAACCCCATCCATTCGCTTTCGGCTCGAGCCAATTATTTTTAACACATCTTCAAATTCCCTAGAAGTTATGCCTTCACCATCATCTTCACATGTAAAAACATCAAAATAAGGAACATTGGTTGAAATAAATACTCTATGAGCAGAAGCATCAAAAGCGTTACTAACTAATTCCTTTAAAGCATTAGCAGGCGTTCTATATATCCCAGAACTAATATCCACCAATATCTTTTTAGAAACATTTATTGGTATATATCGCATTTATTCACCTCCAATATTAAAATTATCATGCCTGAATTAAGACATAATATTGTCATAACTTTTTAATCCTTTCTATTACTCCTCGATTCCACAAACTCTTGCAAGTCCTCTGGCTTTACCCGCCATTGTCCTATCTTCACTGCACGAATTTGTTTCTCGCGAATAAGCTCGCGCACTCTGTACTCAGATAAACCAAGCTGTTTAGCAACTTGTTCTACGGTTAAATATCCTTTGAGTAACATGACATACCTCTGTTTTCTAACAGCCAATATTATCCCACATTATACAACATTTATTTTTTATAACAAACAAAATCCAAATGGGCAAAACAGACATACAAAGGGATGTAGAGAACCCTGAAATTTCGAACTAAAATCACCTGACTGTGGATGTTAGGGTAGGGAAGTCTAATTGTTTTATTCTTTTCCCCAAAATTCATATGCTTCATTTTCCATCTTTTCTAATCTCGTATAATAATCGGAGAATTCTTCTAGGTGGGCAAGGACAATCTTTCCTGTGGTTAAGGGGTCATCATCTGTAACATTTGTTGCAGGACTAATTAAACCATGCTCTAACTCCACATCCATCCCCATTCTAAACTGCTCCACGTCAAATTTATCCCACTTTATACCCAGCTGCTCTCCAATTTTTTTTGCTTCATCAGAACTAAAACTTTTTTTATTACTCATAAGCACCATTCCTCCTTTTTTATAGACTATTTTTAAAATTGGATAGTTTTTTTAAGTGCTCTTGCTCCTGAGCGATTAGTTCTTCAATGAGTTTAATGTCATTTTCAGGTACTACCTTTTTCATTCCCTCATAAAAAATAATGGAATCTTTTTCGAATTCTATGCCCGATTCAATAGCCTCTTTATCACTTTTTATATTCTTAGCCATTTCATTACCTTTATTCTCCTGAGTAAAGACATGTTCTCTGGCTAGAGCATTCATATAAGCAAAATACTCTTCAGGGTACGATTCTACAGGCTCATATTTATGTACCGAGCCTAAAATTTTCCGAAAGACTGTTATATGTTTTTCTTCTTCATCAGCGAGATATTTGAATATGTCCTTAGCCTTTTGATTTTTGGATTGTCCGACTAACGCGTTGTAAAAATCTCTGCCGTTCTTCTCAATTTGAATCCCGATTTCTACTATTTCGCTTCCTGCAAATATATTACTCATAACATCCCTCCTTTTTCTTTAAAAAGCTAATAGATCAACTAATTCTTGAACCATTACAGCGTGTCTTTCTTCTACGATTGAAAGACCGTGGCATGGTTTTTTTACATTTTTATCCTCTACCACCATAGCTCAAATTGCTTAAAACCTTTAAAATAGACAAAAACTCTATCACTCTAAATCTAAACCATATTTTTTAAGAAGCGGAAATAATTTTTTATCTTCTTTGTAAGCATGGTCATTTATTATCTGTAATATTTCCCTGCTAAAATTTATCGCTGTATCTATCTGTTTCCTATCCGATTCAGGACTGCACTCAGAACTAATTTTTTTAAGTTGGTCGAGCTTTTTAAGCACATCGATGTGCTCTTGCCGTAAGTCTTCTATTAACTTTATCTCGTTTATTGTTGCTTTCTTTAATATATCCGGGAAGATTTGCTCTTCTTCAAATTCAAAGTGCTCGGGAATAGTGTCTTCAAAAAAATTACCAACCTTAATAATGCTATTGTATTTTTTACCTTTATAGATTTCAGCTAACTCTTTTTTAAATAATGCTACTGCTTCAAAAATCTCACCGTGTTCCTGGGCTTCTCTAGTCAGTTTATCCATAATCATATCTCCTTTTTATTTAAAGAATCTATTTCACAAATAACGTATAGAAACTATTAGATCTCCCTTATGATCACAAGTAGGGCACATTTTACCGATGCCTTTCAACCTTAATTTTTGACCATTCTTTGTGCCGGGATGTATTTTTAGAGTAATTGTTCTTGCATCGCTTAATTTAACTTTAACCTGGCCTCCGTTCATAGCAAGATTTTGTGGAATCTTTATATCTGCATATGTATCTGTATCATATTTTTGCTGACCTTCTGTATTCGCAAATTGATAAGTTGTATAGGCGCCGCCTTGATCGCCTTGCCCTGAATTTACCCCTTCAAAAATATCAGATAAATCATCAAAAGAGAAATATCTACTAAATCCTCTTTGCTGTTGGGTCTCATGTGATCTGGAAGCATGAAAATGCTTCATTAAATCTTCAAAATCAAACCCTGTTTGTGAAGCAAAGTCTCCGGAGCCCTGTCCGCTTCTAAATACATAATCGCCTTTTTTATAATCATCGTATTCCTTGCGTCTTTTTGCGTCGCCTAAAGCGTAATATGCAGCTGCAACCTCTTTAAATTTCTCCTCGCATTCTTTTTTCTTTTCCTCCGGACATCTATCGGGATGATACTCAACAGCCAGTTTGCGGTATGCTGTTTTAACCTCTTCAGGAGATGCATTCTCATTCACGCCTAAGATATTATAATAATCCTGAGCTTCCATTTTTGTTCCTAATTTTAGTTTGTATTATATCAAATTATAAATAAGCCAAATTCACTGAACCTGCAATGCTTCCTTTATTGCAGCAATGAGGTTATCCATTCCATCTGATTTACAGAAAAAGGCAGTGATATACTCCTTATAAAGAGCCAATTGCGTTTTATACTCCTCATGCGCGGAGAAAATAAATATTTCCGTCATTGGCCATTTGCTCTTTAAAGAACTTAAAAGATCCATTCCGCTTCTTTCAGGTAGCATCAAGTCCAGAATGATCGCATCCGGGCTCTCTTCATTTCTCAAAAAGCCTAGTGCTGAATATCCGCCTTCTGCAACGTCAACAGAAAAATCGTTATCTTCAAGACGTTTCCGGAGAATACGAACAATATCCTGGTTATCTTCTACAATTAATATTTTTTTGTTTGCCATATGTATCCCCACGGTTACATTTAACCAACGATAATACATTGATATAATGCCACACAAAATTCATCAGTCAATTAAAAACTACGCTGGTCTTCGCTTTGATATCTCATGGCAAAGAATAGCGCAGGCTATATTAACATTGAATGAAAGTTTAGCGCCGTTCATGGGAATCCGAACCCTTATATCAAGATATTTTTGCAGTCCATGGCGAATTCCTTTCCCTTCGGATCCTAACACAATGCCCAGAGGAAAAGGGAAGTCAACTTTATTTATATCTTTAGAATCATCAGCAATAACAGTTCCCAGTATCCAGTATCCATAATTTTTTGCGTCAATTATGGCATCGGAAAGGTTTGTTGCCATTGATATTGGCACATAATTCTCTCCTCCTGAAGCAACATGTTGAACTGTCTCGTTCACTTCACAAGCCTCAAACTTTGGAATAATAACAGCAAGCCTGCCAAAACAGGCGGCGGTACGAATAATGACTCCTAAATTGTGAGGATCATTTATCCTGTCAAGAAACAGAAGTGTTAACTGCTTGTCTTTAGAGGAATTCAACAGATCATCAAAAGGCATATATTGGAATTTATCTACACTGGCAACTATGCCTTGAAGATCTTTAGTATGTTTGATTCTCTCCAGTCCCTGATGAGACAATCGTTCAAAAGGAATAGCATTCTCTTTTATTGATTTTTCTATATGAGGTACATTGAAATTATCCCGCAGAAAGATTTTTTTTATGGTTTGAGGATTCGTCTTTAATCGCTCAAAAACTGAGTTTCTTCCGTATAACATTGTGGAATTCTTATTTTTTGCCAATGCCTTCTCCTAAAAGATCTACGCCTAATTTTTTAAAAAGTTCATCAAGCTTCATCATGGGCAGACCCAGTACATTATAAAACGAGCCTTCTATATTATCAAATATAAATGCTCCCGGACCTTCTATTGAAAAACCGCCCGCCTTGTCGCTGTGCCCGGCTATCGTTGCAAACTTATCTATTTTCCTAAGCGAGAGTTTTTTGACATGAACCTTTGATGCATCAACTGCGCTTTCTGATTTGTCTCTTTTGGCGTCTATTACACAAAGACCTGTATAGACAAAGACTGTCTTTCCTGAGAATGCCTTGAGAAGAGATACTGCCTCTTTTCTTGTGTTTGGTTTTCCGATGAGGCGCTTTTTAAATAAAACAAGAGTATCAGCTCCGATAATATAACCTTCCTTATATCCGACCGCTATTTTTTCGGCCTTGAGACGGGCATTATGTAGAACATTGAACTTCGCTCCCTTTTTATGATCCATATTCTCGTGAACGCTGCTTACAACAACTTCGTGAGGTATCCCGCATTCCTTAAGTATCTTTGAGCGTCTCTTTGACTTTGATGCTAATATTATGTTGTATTTCAGCATTTGTCTATTATATCAAAGGTTAAAAATAATATCTTGCCATTAATTCAATCCTACAATCATTGTATTTTTCTCCATACTCAGTGTAGTTTTGTCCTGAAAGAAAAGTGGTTTTCAATCGTAGTTCCAGATTTGTGATACCAGTATAAAGCAGTTCGGGAGAAATGGAAAAACTCTTATCATTTATGTTGACTATTCCTGTGATAGAAGGAGTGAAATAGAGAATGTTAAAGGGCTCCTTCTGACTAACACGCACATAAAGGTAATCTCTCATCGGATTTATTCTTCCATAGTTTCCTTCCGTAAGATCTAACGCCTTTTGAAGATTATTGTCATTTCCTGAAGAAGTATATGTTTTATGTGCTGTATTGATAAAAGAAAAACAATTCTTCATCTCCTCATCAGTAAATCCTGCGCTGTTATGGTAATATTCAACGATAAATGTTGTATCCAGTTTAGTTAGATATCTGATTCCAAAAAGATAACTTTTCGCATCGTACTCATCGATAAAAATACCGCCTGTGCTGTTAATAAATTTTTTCTCGAAATTATTAATAAATGCGAATTCTCCATGTATCTCAAAGTTTGGGGTGATATTTCTTGAGAAATCAAAACCAAATCTTGTAGTTTTGCTGCCGCTTGCAAGCATGATAAAATCAATATCAGTATCATACAAAAGAAGATAGACTTTTCCACCGAAATTTAGTTTATCAGTCTCCCCAAAATCATTATTTATATCGTCATAAACCGGAATCAAAATAGGAGTAAAAGATATGGTTTTTAACGATCCTGAATAACTTTTAGTGTAGTCTGCCGACAAACTGATAAAACCCTCAAGTGCAAGATCCGGATCATCAGGATTCTTTGTTCTGTCGAAGAATGCAACCGGTGTCCATGCATATCCTTTGCCCCATTTCATTGCCTTTTTCCCAATATTAATGTTTAAAGACGAAGATGGTTTAAGGGAGATGTATCCTTCAAAGATATTTATTGTATCAGACCATCCGAGATAGGACTCTTGCGTATCAACATTTATTTTGGTGTAAATCTTAGTAATTCTCTTTTCGTAGCTTCCGTCAAGTTGAAGTTTAGTATTATATTCCTCTGCTGTTTTCCCTTCATCTTTATCATATAATTTTAGCTTATAGAGAGACGCATCTTTATCAAGATAGAGGAAAACTGGACGAGCTTCGACATAACCTCCGAGACTATACGGTTTCTTTTCTGTTTCATCCAAATTAAAAGTATATTCAGATTCGGCAAAAATCAACTGTGACAGAAATGCAATCACGAAAACTAATAGGAAAGACAATCTCATTTATCTTAATGAATTGATATTTGGCATAAACGTTAATGTAAATACTTCATCACTCCATGTTCTTTCTTGAATTTTTGCAAAGATTATAACCGACTTATAATTTTTATAAAGAGGGCTATCCGTTTCGATAACAGATGGTCTGACAATGCCATTCCCAAAGTCCTTTACTTCTTTGAAATGAAGTGTTTTTATCAACATTAACTCCGCCGTAAGGCTTTCGATTTTTAAAGGTAGCATACTATTTTTATCCACCCACATCTTGAGCTTGTCATAGGCAACAGCATTTGTTTTTGCCTTGAGATGCAGAAGATATTCATCACCATTTTCTTCAACTTGTTCTACATCATATTCTGATGTGTAATCAAGACGCAATATGTCTGAATTATTGAATACTCCGCCAACGACAGACTGAAGACTCGTTATGCGGATCGGTTTCCCAACATTAGGGATATAAAGCCACATGTTTTCATCAAGCCTCAATGTGCTTCTTCCTTTTTCGCTTGCTGGTGAAATAAATATGGCTGCTACCTTGTCTTTCCCCTTTTTTACAGTAAAAAGCACAAACTCTTTCTTACTTCCATCGGGCTCGATATTGATCAATTTTTTGTAAGATTCGTAAGATTCAGGATTAAGGTTCCTGTCAACCTGTTCCAGCAGTTTATTGCCGTCTGCCGCATAAGCAGGAATTGCTAATTCGACAGCATCATCCGCTATCCCTTTAAATTCAATAAATTTTATACCATTACTCTCTAGGGCATTAATCATTTTATATCCAAAATCTTCAGCAATCACAACGGTCACTCCTTTATTGCCGAGAAAATTTGCGGCAGAAGTCCCGGCACCACCATGCACATCTTTGATGGGATTATCAACAAACTCTAAGAACTTTCCCTTATTGTCAAATATCATATAATATGCACAGCGTGCCGCCTGACTGCTAACATTGACCGGTTGAATTTTTTCATCCACGGACACGGCAATCATCCCGGAAGTCATTTCGGAAACACCGGCTGCAATCGGCACAAGAAATAATATTACAAGAAACCAATAAAATATCTTTTTCATTTCATACCTCCTATACATGTCTTAATGCTTTAATCGGTTCCATACGTGAAGCCTTGAAAGCAGGCTGAAGGCTTGCTAATATGGACACTATTATCACTGTTGTTGAAATGACCAGAATATCTGTGAAGTTTACGGTTGGTGAAAGTACAAGTCCTGTTTGTCTTCCGAAGTCAAAGGTGATATTGGAAATATTAAGAATATAAACAACAGAAACTCCGATGACATTACCAATCAGCGCACCCAGAATTCCTAAAGAAAATCCCTCCAGCACAAACATAGTAAGAATCTTTCCCGGCAGAGTTCCTATTGCGGCGATTGTGCCAATTTCCCTTATTCTCTCGTATACTGCCATTATCATAACATTCATAATACTTATCAACACTATAGCGATAAGCATTAGCCTAATTGAAAATGTCATTGCATCAATCATCCTGGCAATGTTATAGAAAGGAGATAGCTTTTCCCATGTATGTACCTCAAATATTGGTTTGCTTTCTTCGTTCAGTTCCTTTGAGAGAATGTTCCTAAGCTTGTTATAGGCAACATCTAGATTAGCAAAATCATTGATCCTTAGTGCGATTTCACTTATTTGAATTTCATTCATTCTGAGTACCTCAAGCGCATCATCAATGTGAATATATCCGTCTCTGCCTCCAGGACCTGTGGCACTTTCAAGGATGCCTCCGACCTTAAATTGTTTTCCATTAACCGAGCCGTCCTTGTTGGTGGCTATAACAACAATTATGTCGTCTATTTTAACTTTCATCCCTTTTGCAAGCAATTCAGGAACAAGTATTTCTCCTTTTACTATATTCTTTTTCCCCTTTATTATTCTTTCCGGAAAAAGTGGAACGGTTTTTATCTCTTCTTTCGGATAGACACCGTTTAGTCTTACGTTTGTGGTCTCAACAAAGTTACTAAACATTCCTCCGAATTTTATCCTCATTGAATACGCTTCTATCTCAGGGACATTACTTATCGCTTTTTTTACTTTTTTTATCGCTTGCGTTTCCATGTTCATTGTTAGGGGCAACGTATCTATTGATGACACATAACCTTTTTTGTGGATCTGTATGTGCCCGAGAAAAGAATCCGTGATTTGGCTGACCATCATGTTCTTAAAGGAGCCTGAAATGGCCATAAATACAAGGACGAAAACAACACCTATGGTAATTAGTGAAGCGGTTAGCAATGTCCTTCTTTTGTATCTTATAAGATTTCTTATGGCAATCCTCAGTAAATTAAACATGACGATCGCCTCCTTTATCGCTTCTTTCGGTGAGTTCACCATCTTCCAATGTATAGATAATTTCGGCCTCCCCAACAACCTTCTGATCATGGGTTGAGAAAACGAAGCTTGTTCCTGACTCATCTTTCATCTTCTTCATTATATTTATCACCATATATGCGGTCTTGTGGTCAAGATTCGCCGTTGGTTCATCCGCTAACACAAGTTTCGGATTCGTAACCAGTGCTCTTGCAATAGCCACTCTCTGTTTCTGTCCCCCTGAAATCTGATCCGGATATTTATCTTTCTGCTCAAGCATTCCAACTGAATCAAGCAATGATAAAACACGCTTTCTCCTTTCCTTTAGAGGAGTATTCTGAACCACGAGAAGCGGATACTCTATATTTTCATACACAGTAAGTACTGGGAGTAGATTGAAATCCTGGAATATAAACCCTATATTTTTCCCTCTAAAGTTAGCTGCGCTTTTTCTTCCAAGTTGCGAAACATCCATGCCGGATACCATCAATGTCCCTGCTGTCGGCACGTCAAGACATCCAATAAGGTTTAGAAGCGTTGTTTTTCCACTGCCAGAAGGTCCAACGAATGATATGAAGGAAGCTGGTTCTATTTCAAAACTTAAACCTTTGAGCGCATCAATCGTTATTTCGCCGCTTATATATTGTTTTGACAAATTTTCTGCTACTATTAAACTCATTTTATCTCATTTGAAACTTATTTATTGTATCATGGAGTATTAGATTATGATACCATAATCACTATGAATCCAAAGATATATCTAGCTCCTATGTCAGGAGTAACAGCCCTTGCCTTTCGTCTTATAAGCCGCAGACTAGGAGCAGAACACTGCTTCTTTGAAATGCTTGATTCAAAAGCTGTAGCTTATAGGGGTTCTAGACAAAGAACCCCTAACTTAAAATATAAAAAATCTTATGTGCAATTATAAAAGTGGTTTTTTGTATAAAATATAGGGAAACGCATTGAAAATAGACAGGTTTGATGTCAACAATTACCCGTAAGGCATGTTATGTTCTGAAAAATGGTCTCTTAGAATTACTGGAATTGGCACTTAAGTAAAATCGGAAGTGTAAATTCAAGTTGTCTTGAGAAATTCCGTGAAGGATTTTCCCTAAAAAACTTCTTCATATACCCTTTTTGTTCTGAATGCAATCTTCTCCCAATCGTAATTTTCGGTTATCATGTCTATTTGCCTTCTCCTCTCTTTCTCGATTAAAGGCTTATCAATAAATTCTTTTATCTTTTGTGTAAGCGCATTAGCATTCCCTGCCTCAAAGAATCTACCTTCACACAGTTCTACATTTCTATTTGCTGGGATATCAGATGCTATGCAAGATAAACCGTAACTCATCGCTTCAAGTAACACTATTGGCAATCCCTCATGATAAGATGGCAAAACAAATATACCCGCATTACTATATAATTCTTTTAACTCATTCCTGCCCAAAAATCCTGTTAGTATAATATTGTCATTATCTGAGGTCTGTTTTTTTAATCTTCTTGATGGAACAGGTCCAAAAATATAAGACATTATTTAGTCCTCCCGATTCTTTGCGGCTGATATTACCACAAAACTGCCATTACCAAAACCATTTTGCGGCTTTTCAATAGAACTTACTTTGTCAGAAAGTTCAAATATTGTCTGTGAATAAGAAAACTTGTTGAATCCAATATTCTTAATTAAATTCGTCAGTTCAGCGACACTAAAAAATTTCGCCTTTCCATAAAATACACTTTCCTTTTTCTGATAGAATTTACCAAGAAAGCTATCCTTATCAATTATACCAACTATAATCTTTCCGTTATTTTTTAGAACCCTGTAGGATTCTTCTATAACCCTTTGGGGATGTTTAACAAAACATATAGTAATGATAATTGCTACATAGTCAAAAGTGTCATTTTTGAATGGGAGACTCTCGCCATCGCCTAATCTTACATTTATGCCTCTTTTTTTTGCAATTTTAAGCATTTCAATGGATGGGTCAATACCAAATTTGATACCTAATGCTTGGGCGAATTTTCCTGTACCAACACCAATCTCAAGTCCTTTGCCATTTTCGGGCAAAACTTTTTTTATAGCTTCAAGTTCTGATAAGTATGCAAACTTATTCTTATCATACCACGCATCATATTTCTTATAATAATGGTCAAAAACATTCATCACAAATACGATATCCTATTTTAAAAGTCCCTTGATCTCATTCTCAAAAGCATTCATAGATGTATAGCCTATGAATTTTTTAACTATATTTCTATTTTTATCAATAACGAAAGTGGTAGGGATATAATGCCGCCGTAATTTTTAGTTACTTCATAATTACCTATTACAATAGGGTAGTTTACCCCCTTATTCTGGCAAAATCTTTTTACTTTTTCTACATCACCTCTATCCAGACTCACACCAATTATTACTAATCCCTTATCTTTGTATTTATTATACAGCTTAACAAAATCAGGGATCTCCTGGATGCAGGGCGGACAATGCGTAGCCCAGAAATCAAGAATAATTACCTTGCCTTTAAAATCTGAAAGTTTTACAGTTTTTCCATTTAGATTTGCTAAAGTAAAATCAGCCGCTTTTTTATTTTCGGCTGAGATAGCTTGGTTTACCT
>Ga0207996_1001224_pt1 | contig 18466 bp, 17 predicted proteins | sample AntAceMetag02UKG_FD_184773 | JGI IMG/M metagenome (GOLD analysis project Ga0207996, IMG submission 184773) | Saline lake microbial communities from Ace Lake, Antarctica - Antarctic Ace Lake Metagenome 02UKG (SPAdes) (version 2) | ecosystem: Environmental > Aquatic > Non-marine Saline and... | reverse complement strand
TTTTAAGTTGTTTTCGTACGCTGAGCTTGATATTCTTATGATGCATGAAAGCCTCCGTTTTGATTGAATTTTCTTTGGTCAGAAGTTTCAACTATTATAGAGGCTTTCGTGCTTTATGTCATTGATTTTACTCAGTGATGTTCAATTCTTTGCAACACCTTTTACTATAATACTTTTTCCTTCTAACGGATAAAATCCAATGCGACATAAACTCCAAAACATCCTTAAGCAGATGGCAGAAGATCTTCCAGGATTTGAAACGGCGGCTGTTGTTTCAGTAGATGATGGTCTTTCTGTGGCAGAATTCAGCCGCGACCCAAAAACAGAAACTGCAGCTGCTTCCGCCTACCTTGCCTCCATTGTTAAATCCAATGCCAAGGCGATAAAACTCCTTACCGGTAACCAACGCACCGAAGACATCCTTGTCTCTACTGATCAATATTACTACTTAATTCGAGACTTGTCTGACCAACCTCTTTTCATTTTCCTCATGACCCACCGGGGCGAGTGGCTGGGAAAAGCCAGAATGCTCTTACAGGACTACGAGCCCCAACTTATTGCTATCCTATCTGCATATTTCACCAGTGAAGAGGATACAGACAAAAGTAATGACTAGAACTTGTTATCTTGTCTCTGTTGTTCATTTCTAATGAGCCATGCCCCTGCCAACTTTTCTTAAAAACAATGTTTCCTTTCTTCTTACGAAAATTTCACGTACACTTCTCCCATGTCCCCCTCACAAAACATACGTAGCAATAGCCATTCACCAGGTACGAATTTACTGGTAATCGACGACGACACTCTTTTTTGTGACGTTGTCTCTCATGCAAGTATAGCGGAGGAGATGGTTGTCCACACAGCCAACACCGCTTCCGAAGGCCTGGATCTTTGCAGTCAGTACAAAATGGATGTCGTCCTTCTTGACCAAAGGCTCCCTGACAAAAAAGGCTCTGAAATATGCCAGGCCATTCTTTCTCACAATGACAGGACAAAAATAATCCTTGCAACTGCCTACCCGAACCTCAACAGTGCTATAGAAATCATCAAACTAGGTGCCTTTGACTATCTGCCAAAGCCCTTTAACATCGACGAACTCTCCTTTGCTATCCGTCGCGCCTTACAAGCCTCTGAGCTTGAACAAGTCGCCGAAGTCAGTTCGTGGGCACATCGACAAGAAAAGGAACAAGCTCAGTTCATAGGATCTTCCCAAGCTGCTCAGGCTGTTCGTAATGCTGCACTGCTGACTGCCAGCTCTAAAGCACCAACCTTACTCACGGGTGCTACGGGTACAGGCAAGACCCTGCTGGCGAAATTCATTCATTACCAAAGTAAACTCAGGAATAAAGTTTTCCTTTCAATTAATTGTGCTATCCTGCCTGAAAATCTGATCGAAGCAGAACTTTTTGGTGTTGAAAAAGGGGCTTTTACAGATGCACACACTGCTAGACGTGGAATTTTTGAAATAGCATCAGGAGGGACTCTCTTTCTTGATGAAATTGCGACTCTCCCCTACCACTTACAGGCCAAACTTCTGGGAGTACTTGATGATGGTAGAATCAAACGATTGGGGAGTGAAACGAGTCGAAAGGTTGATGTACGAATCCTTGCAGCCACCAATACTAACCTCAGCCAGGCTGTCCAGCAGGGAAGTTTTCGTGAAGACCTGTTTTACAGGCTTTCAGTTCTCAACATCGATATTCCCACCCTCACCCAAAGGAAAGAAGATATCCCGGAACTCTGCCGCCACTTCCTCACTCCGAATTTGGCAGCAACACTCACATCCAAGGAATTAGCTTCCCTGACGAATTACCATTGGCCGGGCAATGTTCGAGAGTTGAAAAATATCCTTGAACGTGCAACTCTCCTTGCCCAAGGGACTGAACTCATGCCTTCACAGTCCCTTGGCAACCAACAACAAATTTTCTCTAATGCACCGAAACAGCCTGCGAGCTCTACAATCCCACACTATCCACCTGCGGGTTACTCTTTGAAAGAAATGGAATTAGAACACATCCGTCATACACTACAGGCACACAGTTACAATAGGAGCAAGACAGCACGCAGACTCGACATTTCTCGTTCCACTCTGCTTCGCAAAATGAAGCAGTATCAGTTGGAACAGCCTCATACTGGCCCACAAGGAGAATAGGGACCAACTCGCCTTCAAACATCCCCTTACCGTTTCTTTACCAACACACTTCCTTTCCAACAAGAGTGTTGATCCGCTGTCCGTACTCACTTTTCAGTTTATCGAGATAGACGGCATCAATCGATCCCTTCCAGGTGGACACCTTGTCAGCGATTTTTAAGTTCATTGGGAATGAACTGTTTTTATAATATATAAGAGGCACCCCACGTTTATTCGTGTTTACAGTTTTTCAACCGGATTATTTTCATAGCACTATCCATTTCTACGATACTGCACGGCCTCGGCAATGTGAGACAATTCCAATTGCTCTTTTTTATCCATATCAGCAATGGTTCTGGCAATTTTAAGGACTCGATGATAACCTCTGGCCGAAAGGCCGAGTTTTTCCACGCTTCTTTGTAATAAACGCATGGCCGTTGCATCCACCTTGCAATGTTTTTCAATCTCCCCCGGTCCCATCTGGGCGTTACAATGTATTTTATTACTATCCCGGTATCGTACTTCCTGAATTTTTCTACAACTATCCACCCGTTTCTTAATCTCCTGGGACGACTCCCCCTGTCGCTCATCACTCATTTCCTTGAAGGGAACAGCAGCAACTTCAAGATGAAGGTCAATACGGTCAAGAAGTGGCCCGGAAACCTTGCTATTATAACGCTGAATCTGTTGTGGAGAACATTTGCACTCTCTCATTTTATCACCATAGTAGCCGCATGGACAGGGATTGGAGGCCACAACAAGTACAAACCTGGCTGGAAACTGCAGGGTCTGGTTAGCACGGGCAATGGAAACATCGCCTGCTTCCAAAGGTTGGCGGAGTACTTCTAAAACATGTTTTTTGAATTCCGGAAGTTCATCCAGGAACAGAACGCCGTTATGGGCGAGGGAAACTTCTCCAGGACGTGGATTTTGTCCGCCTCCAATAAGACCGGCATCTGAAATAGTATGGTGAGGAGCACGAAAAGGACGTACTGTGATCAGGGGTATATCAGTACTCAGCTTACCAACAATGGAATAGATTTTTGTGGTCTCAAGGGCCTCTTCAAAACTCATTGGCGGCAGAATAGTCGCAAGACGTCTGGTAAGCATGGTTTTTCCAGATCCAGGTGGCCCTTTCAAACTAATATTATGACCGCCCGATGCCGCGATTTCAAAGGCACGTTTGACATGCTCCTGCCCTTTTACTTCCATGAAATCGACATCACACGTATTCAGCGCCCCAAGAAAGTCACACTGATCAAGGATAGTTGGTTCAATTGATTTTTCTCCTGCGAGAAATTCAACAGCTTGATGAAGACTTTCTACTGCTATAACATTTATCCCTTTGACAACTGCAGCCTCAAGTTTATTAGCTTCAGGGACCAGAATACCTTTTAGTCCTTCTTCTCTTGCATTCAGCGTTATAGGCAGTACTCCCGGCACAGAGCGTACCAATCCATCGAGTGAAAGTTCACCCAACACTGCATATTCACTTAAAAGATCAGGTTTGAAGAGTTCGGTTGCGGCCAGAATACCAAGAGCCATGGGAAGGTCAAACCCGGCACCGCCCTTTTTAATGTCAGCAGGAGCAAGATTTACCGTAATGCGTTTAGGAGGGAAATCATATCCGCAATTTTTAATGGCGGCCTTGACGCGCTCCTTACTTTCTCGTACGGATCCATCGGGAAGCCCGACGGTTGTAAACATGGGAAGCCCGAGAGCTAAATCAACTTCAACAATCACCGACAAGCCATCGACACCAAGAACTGCACCACTATGGACTTTTGCCAGCATCAGTGGTCCATCCGGTGCACTTGAATACTCTTAGTTTGCTTTATAGAATTGCTGCATGGCTTCACTGTATTCACCATTCTTGTGGTCATAAATATAGAAAGGTGGACGAATGTCAACACCTTCACCTCCATTTTTGACAGCTTCCAACAACAGCAGTTGTGGTGCCATTAAATGGTCAGGGTAAGAATACACCAACTGCACCCTTTTTACTATCAGTTGTTGCTTTGGCAGGAGTTCAAGTAAGCGCCCCAGACCTTCGGCAGGATACACCAGGTAGACCTTCCCCCTGTTTTCAACTGCCGTTGCCGCAGCACTGATAATTTCTGTCAGGCTACAGGCCACCTGATGTCTTGCGATTTCTGATTCTTTCTGCCTCGACACTCTGCCACTGCCGGCGGGATAAAAAGGTGGATTACAGACTACGCTTGAAAAATATTCCGGAGCAAAATAGTGTGGTAGTTTACGCAGATCGCCTTCAACAACCTGCATCACTTCGTCAAACTGATTGAGAGATATATTTTCCCTGATCAACTGAGCAAGCCCGACCTGCAATTCAAAGGCTGTAAGAGACTGTATAATTTTTCTGGCGCGATAGAGGAGTATTAATCCGATCACACCACAACCGGCACCAAGATCAAGAATTTTTTCATCTTTAGTCAGACGGACAAAATGGGCAAGGAGTATGGGATCTATTGAGAATCGATACCCATTACGATGCTGCAGGCAACGCAGTGCCCCGTCAAAAAGGGTGTCACTGGTCCTCTCCTCTTCAAACAAGTCGATCTACTTCTTCGCCTGGGATTTGTTGATTAAAGAGTAATCCTGTCATGACTTTTGGGTAAAAATAGGTGGATTTATGGGGCATAATCAGATTTTCATCGGCAACCTGCTGCACCTGCCTTACCCGTGTGGGATTCATAACAAAGAGCAGATGAGTTTTATTCTCTTCGGTGGTACATTTCTTTACTGCCTCATCCATGGCCTCGTCAGGATCGCTAAAATAATGAATCAGGTTTTCCTCTTCACAGCGATGATGATCGAGCTCAAGAGCGCCCTGAATAATAACATCTGAGAGTACTACCACATCAAGTTCCCGTAATTGAACAGGCTTATCCTTCAGTGATGCATAGGCTTCAGGTTTTGTAATAAGTAAAAAACAACGATCTTCTCCGGGATGATACACTCCGAAAGTTGTATGCTTGTCCGTGGTTTTCTGTTCCTCTTCTTCCATTCTGGAAAAGACTTCACAGAGTAACACTTCCCGGGTACCACCAATAATTTCCTCAAGCTTAAAGAAACGTGATAAGCGGGTTTTTAATTCGTCGACGGAAAGCGTTCCAGGCCAGTGTAAAAGACGATGTGTGGGAAGAACAGAAAGGCCGGGATCTTCCATGGGACAAAGGTACATCATGATATGATTGGCAGGATCTTTGTCTGAGAGGTCAGGATTTCGATCTCTTTCAAGTCTTCTGTAGGAGAGGGCTGTGCGATATCGATGATGCCCGTCGGCAATATACAGTGCCTTATCCATAAAGAAATCCTGCACCTGCATTATAACTGCGCCATCGGTTACACGGTACAGGGAATGGATACAACCATCACCGTCAGTAATGCTCCCCATGGGTTCATTTTCCTTTGCTGCATCGAGTAAATTCAGAACCCTGTTTTCTGCGTCACTGTACAAGGAAAAAATCTGGCTAAACTGAGCCTTTGTGGTGTCGAGTAGGCACAGTCGGTCGCTGATGACAGATTCAAAAGTCTCTTCATGTGGTTTCACCACCCCTTCTCCAAACTCGGAAAGCCCGACAAGGGCAACGACACCTTTTCTGGTGAGCATTTTCCCGGAAGGATGCTTATACTTCACGGTGTATAAATATAAAGCAGACTGTGAGTCACGTCTTAATACATCCTGATCCAGCCATTGCTGAAAAAGAGCAGCAACATCCTGGTATCTGGCATCGGGCCCGACAGCACCACCGGGATTTTTTGTAATATCAAGATGGATCATGGAATAAGAGTTTTTAGCTGTATAGGATTCCACAGCATTTTCACTGATTACGTCATAGGGAGGGGTAACGACATCATCCAGACTGCCTACTTTCTCAACATTAAAAGATACGCCCTTAAAGGGTGCGATAAAGGCCATGTCTGACAACTCCTTTTTTGCTACAAAAGATATTTATAAATACAAAAATATATGATTTATTATTATGGTGCTAATTCGAGATTAATTTAAATTAATAACACTTAACTGAATATACTTTCAAGGCTTGCAACTGTTTTTCTCCACATTTCTGACAGAAAAACAGCGCAAAGGAGCATACACCATGTACGATATTTTTATTAACACCCATTTTGCCGGTGCCCATCACCTAAGAAACTACCCTGGTAACTGTGAAAACCCCCATGGTCACAACTGGAAAATTAAAGTCACTGTCCGTGCTACAGAAGTTGACAAGCTGGGTATGGGAATTGATTTTAAGGTATTGAAGAAGATTGTTAATACTGCAGTTGATGAACTAGACCACCGCGATTTGAACAAACACCCTGCTTTTCAGGATCGCAACCCATCATCCGAGCATATTGCCGCCTTTCTCTATGATACTCTGCAGCCGAGCCTGGAGCATCACAGATACTCGCTTCACTGTGTTGAAGTATGGGAAACTGATACATCCGGACTGATTTACTATGGTCCCGATGCCAAATAAAATCAAGATTTCAGAAATCTTCTACTCCATACAGGGGGAATCAACTTATGCCGGTCTCCCCTGTATCTTTGTTCGATTAAGTGGCTGCAATCTGCGCTGCAACTATTGCGATGCAGACTATACCTGGGTAGAAGGCGATCCATGGAATATTGCCTCGATTCTTGCTAAGGTTCTCTCCTACCCCTGTGATCTTGTGGAAGTGACGGGTGGAGAACCACTTTTGCAGCAAAACTGTACTGAACTGCTTGCAAAACTTGTAGCACAGGGTAAGAGAGTACTTCTTGAAAGCAACGGATCCATCGCTATCAACACTCTTCCCGATGAAGTCATTGCCATCCTTGATGTTAAATGCCCTGACAGCGGCTCTAAAAACACTTTCCACCCAGATAACGTTGCATTAATACGAAAGCGCATCTCTGCAAATCCCGGCTCAGCTGAACTCAAGTTTGTATTATCGACAAAAAATGACTACATCTGGGCAAAGAACTTTATAGAGCAACACCAGCTCGGCGGTTTACTCCCCATTCTTTTCTCTCCAGTACAAACAGGAGTGGCAGCGCAGGATCTCGCCGACTGGATCATGGAAGATGGAATAAATGTTCGACTGCAAATTCAGCTTCACACCATACTCTGGCCCGACATAAGTCGTGGTGTATAAAAACTAAGATTGCAATTTCAGCTTAAGGACTCATAAAAATAATGAAAAAAACAGTTTCTGTTGACGATGCCATTGGAATGGTTCTCCCTCATGATGTTACAGAAATCGTGAAGGACAAATTTAAAGGAAGAGCCTTCAAAAAAGGTCATATCATCCGTAGCGAAGATGTGGAACACCTGAAACGTTTGGGTAAAGAACATATTTTCGTTTTAAAACTTGGCCCCGATGAGATTCATGAAAATGAAGCTGCTGAAATACTTGCTAAAGCTCTTTCAGGACCCGGTTCCACGCTTTCCGCCGAACCCGTTGAAGGAAAAATCGCCATTCATGCTAAATGTGACGGTTTGCTGAAGATTAATGAAGAAGCACTGTATCAGTTTAATCTCCTTGGCGTTGTTATGTGCTCCACTTTGCAGACCAATACCCCGGTAAAAAAAGGAGAAACTATTGCTGGCACCCGCCTTATTCCGCTTGTCTCAGAACGTGCTATTGTTGAGCAGGCCGCAGCCATCGCAAGGGACGCTCATCCAATCATTGAAGTAAAAGAACTACGCAAAGCAAAGGCAGGACTGATCATTACCGGTAATGAAGTCTTTCATGGCCGGATTAAAGATAAGTTTGAGCAGGTACTGCGGGATAAGCTGGCCAAAATCGGCTCCGAAGTGGTCTCTGTAACCTTTGCTCCCGATGATATCGAGATAATCGGGAAGGCGATCACAGATGCAATAGCCGGTGGAGCAGATATAATAATCACCTCAGGTGGTATGTCCGTTGACCCGGATGATGTCACCCGGATGGGCATCGAACATGCCGGGGCCACTGACTGTTTTTACGGTACCCCGGTTTTGCCTGGGGCCATGTTTTTGAGCGGTCGTATTGGAGATATTCCCGTACTTGGGCTGCCAGCCTGCGGTATGTTTCACAATATCACCGTTTTTGACCTGATTTTACCACGAGTCCTCATCGGTGAATCCGTTGGCCGGGAAGAATTTGCACGAATGGGCCACGGTGGACTCTGTCGCTACTGCAAAAAATGCCAGTATCCGGTCTGTAATTTTGGAAAATAGGTAACTGTTCAGCAGTTACAGTGCAGTTTTATGCCAATTAACAGGTATTGGTTGAATGGTTAAGGAAATAGAAAAAATATGACACCACAGCAAAACAAACAGGAACCAATACACTGCAATATCACCGTAAAGGCCCCGGCAGTCGCCAGCCAGCTCCTTGCTGACGCCAGTGGTTTGCCGAAGGAACGTATCAAACATGCCATGGTGAAGGGTGCCGTATGGCTTAAACGAGCGGGAACCAAGGAACGAAGACTGCGTAAAGCGAAATTTAAACTTAAGGCCGACGATTTTATCCAGCTCTTTTATGATGCCGACGTCCTTTCCCAGACACCTCCGGAACCGACATTGTTTGCAGAGCATGAAGACTACAGTGTCTGGTTCAAACCTCCGTGGCTTCTCAGTCAGGGATCCCGTTACGGAGACCATTGCTCCCTGCTTCGCCTCGCCCAGAAGAGCAATAAAGATATCGATTTCAAATTGATTCACCGCCTTGACCGGGAAGCCTCGGGCCTGATGGTGCTTGCTCATAATCGTAACGCGGCAATGCTGCTGTCAAAACTGTTTCAGGAAGACAAGATAGAGAAGAGATACTTTGCTGAAGTAGCGGGACACTTAGAGATACCTGAAAAGGGTCTGTTGCTCACCTCGGAACTCGATGAGAAATCAGCATGTACAGAAATTCTTCGAACATACCCTGGTAAGACATCGGCAAATACTATCCTGGATATTCGTCTGCACAGTGGAAGATTACATCAGATACGAAGACATCTCGCTGATTTTGGATATCCGGTTATAGGTGATCCCAAATATGGAGAGCCTCAGAGAGGCTATTATGAACTGCATCTTTGTGCCTGGAAAATCAGTTTCCTCTCTCCTTTCACCCAAGAGATTACAACATATCAAGCGCCTCTGGAAATGAGACCAGCTTTTCTTGCCGATATAAACACTTCTGGATAGTTACAGCTCAGAAGTTTTGGAAATATCGTGCTCCGCTGGATAGTTATCCAAATAGAATCGTCAGGAAGCCACCGGGGGGATGAGACTTATTGCCAGTGATGCGGCCTTCTCGGAGGCTCCTGCCCCTCCCAGCCTGTGGCGCACCAGTTCCAGGCCCTGTAGCATTTCTTTTCGCTTTTCAGTGTCAAAGAGTATTGCCGAAAGCTCCTCCTCAATACGATCAGGGGTCACCTCATCCTGAACTAATTCCGGGACAATCTCTTTACCGCCAATAAGATTTACAAGAGAAAAGAACTTCAAATCCTTATTCAGGAGAAGCCGTCCGACCCGATAGGTGCCATTGGATAGTTTGTAGATTACCACCATTGGGGTATCGAGCAGGGCCAGTTCCAGAGTCACTGTTCCGGAAACCACCACTGCCGCATCACAGGCCGCCATCATATCATAACGATCTTCTTTGATCAGTCGTACATCGAGGCCCTGACCATATTCATCCAATCCATTTTCCCGTATTTCAGCTTCACTGATGGTAGAAGCCAGTGGAATAAGGAAAACCATCTTCTTTGGCAGTTTATTTTGTTTTTGCAATCGTTGCGCAGTCCGCATCAAAATGGGAAGAAGAGTTGTTATTTCCTTCTGTCTGCTGCCAGGTAACAGGCCAATACAGAGATTCCCTGTCTCTATATTTTGATTTTTGCAAAATTCATCTCGACCGACAGAACTCTTCACAGTATCAAGCAGGGGATGCCCTACATATTCTGCATCAAGACCGTGATTACGGAAAAATTCTTCTTCAAAGGGAAGAATGACCCCAATTCTGTCAACTCGAGCAGCTATGGTTTTTACCCGGCCCGATCGCCAGGCCCAGACCTGGGGACTGATATAATAAAAAACTGGGATACCAAGTTTTTTGGCAAACTTGGCAAGCATAAGGTTGAAATCTGGGAAATCGATCAGAATAAGAAGAGCAGGACGTTCTTCTTTAAGGGCCGTTCGGAGTATTTTTCTTGCTGCAAGAATATCAGGAAGGTGCGAGAAAACCTCGGCAAGCCCAACCACAGCAATTTTTTTTGAATCAAAGAGGAGTTTAACCCCGGCGGCAGTCAGCTCTTTGCCACCCATTCCAGAAAACGAAAGTTCCGGGCGCACTGCGAGCATGGCCCTGACCAAATTTGAGCCATGGAGATCACCAGACGCTTCTCCGGCAATGATCATTATCTTGTTGTTCATCTACCTTCCGGACATATCTTCTGCATACACACCAAGTTTTTGATGATCCTTAATCTGTTCAATCACCTGAAGAGCAACATCCAATGCCCTCCGACCTTCGTTGCCTGAAACCAGAGGAACGGTACGATTACGGACATTATTAACAAAATGCAAGAGCTCTGAATTCAAGGCATCCCCTTCTGGAAAGGAACTCACTACAATATCCTGTTTTGGCATACCATTTTCATAAAATTCGTTCTTTTTCAGGTGCATGGTCACAACCTTACGATTCGCAAAGTCCACGTTAATAAACGAACCAGGCTGAAAAATACGCATACGACGGGTACTATTTCTGGAAATCCGCGACACTGTAACATTTGCTGTGGCACCATTTTCAAAGATGAGTCTGGCATTAGCAATGTCAGTGAAATCAGTGACAACCGGAGCCCCGACGGTATGGATGGTTTCCAGAGGCGACTTAATTATATTTAATATAATATCAATATCATGAATCATAAGATCGAGGACAACATCCACATCCACCCCACGATTCTTAAAGGTAGAAATACGTTGGGATTCTATAAAGACAGGAACAGTGAGGCAGGGTATCATCGCCTCCACTGCAGGATTAAAGCGTTCAAGATGCCCAACCTGCAGGATAAGATCTTTATCCGCAGCTTTCTGGATAATCTCATCGGCTTCAGCAACCGTTGTGGTGATTGGTTTTTCCATCAGCATATCCACGCCCGCCTCAATACAATCGAGAGCAACGGCATAATGATAACTTGTAGGAACAACAACGGATACAGCATCAACCTGCTTCAGCAATTCACGATAATCGGTGAAAGCAAGGCAATCATTCTCTTTCGCAATAGCATCTGCAGCTACAGGATCGACATCAGCAACTCCAACCAGCTCGACATCCTCCATGGCTTTATACTTTTGAGCGTGGTACTTGCCTAGATAGCCAACACCAATAACACCTACTTTCATATTCATTTATCCTTTATTTACTTCACAACCCAAGAGAATTACAATTCAGATACCAAGATAGGCTTTCTGTATATCCTGATTTCCCAGTAGGTTTTCAGCGCTGTCACTGATGGTAATCACACCATTTTCGATAACATAGCCCCTATCAGCAACATGCAGAGCCATATTTGCATTCTGCTCCACTAGAAAAATAGTCGTATTATGTTCTTTATTTATTTTTTTAACAATATCAAAAATTTGTTTAATAAACAGCGGTGCCAGTCCCATTGATGGTTCATCGAGCAGTAGTAACTTAGGACGGGCCATAAGGGCTCGTGACATGGCAAGCATCTGCTGTTCACCACCGCTTAAAGTACCACCGTCCTGCCCCCTTCTATCGGCCAGGATCGGAAAAAGAGAAAACACATAGTCAATGTCATCTTTGATCCCGTCAGCGTCATCACGTAAAAAAGCTCCCATATCCAGATTTTCCTGAACGGTGAGTTGGGGAAAAATACGGCGCCCTTCAGGTACCTGACATATTCCTTTTGCAACAAGTTTTTCAGGAGAAAGCTTATGAATTGGCTCATCTTCAAACATGATTTTACCGGAACGAACCGGAACAATTCCTGAGATTGCCATAAGTGTGGTTGACTTCCCAGCACCATTGGCTCCGATCAGGGTAATAATCTCACCACGATTTATTACAATATCAATATCATGTAACACCTGGATATTGCCATAGGCAGCACTTACATTCCGTAACTCAAGCATCAACTTCCTCCCCGAGATAGGCTTTAATCACAGCCGGGTTGGCACGTACCTCTTCCGGGGTGCCCTGTGCAATCTTTTTTCCATAATCCATAACAAAAATTCTATCAGATAAAGTCATCACCAGTTTCATATCATGTTCAATAAGAAGAATGGAATGCCCTTCCTTACAGATTTTCCTAATCAATGTTACCAGAACCTCGGTCTCCTGAGGATTCATACCAGCTGCAGGTTCGTCGAGCAACAGAAGGAATGGTTCTGTGGCCAACGCCCGTCCAATCTCAAGACGACGCTGGGCACCGTACGACAGATTCCTTGCCTCTTCATTGACCTGACGATGTAAACCAACTTTTTTAAGAAGGCCATAGCTCATCTCTATGATTTCCTCTTCTTCACGCATGGTCGCTTGATTCCTGAATATTGCGCCTAAGATTAATGCCTTCGTTCGACAATGCCTGCCGATCATCACATTTTCAAGGACACTCATGGTCGGGAAGAGACGGATATTCTGAAAGGTTCTGGCCATCCCCATCTTTGTAATTTTATTGGGCTTCATCCCGTTTAATTTAGTCTCTTTTCCACTTTCAGGATTACGCAAATGAATATCACCTGAACTTGGGGTATAGATACCGGTTAAACAGTTAAAGAAGGTTGTTTTACCAGCACCATTTGGCCCGATAAGTGCAACAATTTCGCCTGGATGGATGTCAAGATCAACGTTATCTATGGCCTTAATTCCACCAAAGTTTTTGGTCAGGCCAGTTACTTTTAATATTGCTTCACTCATGGCTGACTCACTCGGTTGTGGTGGAATGTTTTTTAATTTGATAACTGCGCCTGACATTGGAAATAATGCCCTTAGGTTTAAAAATCATCATGGCAACCAAGATTCCACCAAAGGCAAGCATTCGGTATTCGGAAAGGGCACGTAGATATTCAGGCATCAAAATAAGAATCATAGCACCAAAAATAACTCCTACAATTGACCCCATACCACCAAGGACAACTATGGAGAGGATAATAGCGGACTCCAGAAAAGTGAAACTTGCTGGGCTAACAAAAGTAGTTTTAGTAGCAAAAATAACTCCCACAAGGCCTGCCCAAAATGCGCCGAGGCTGAAAGCAATAAGCTTGGTTTTGGTCTTGTCTATTCCCATGGCCTGACAGGCAATTTCATCCTCCCTCAGTGCTAGCCAGGCTCTTCCCAGCCGGGAGTTTTGCAACCTGTTGACCACAAAAATGGTGAAAACTACCATACCGACGGCAAGGTAATAAATATAGTTGATTTGTGCGTCAAAAGACATTTCCATTCCAAAGAACGATGGCCGGGGAATATTGGATATCCCACTGGGACCGTTGGAAAACTCACTCCAGTTCTCCAAAACAAGACGAATTATCTCACCAAAACCGAGAGTTACTATGGCCAAGTAATCTCCGCGAAGCCGCAGCACAGGAAATCCAAGGATTATCCCGAAAAGAGCAGCAAGAAGCCCGCCTAGGGGTAGAACCACCCAGAATCCCAAACTAAAATGCATATTCAAAAGGGCATAGGTATAGGCCCCAACGGCATAAAATGCCACATATCCAAGATCAAGCAACCCGGCCACTCCCACCACTATATTCAACCCCAGCCCTAGAACAACATACATCAGAGCGGTGATCATAATATTCGTCTGGTAAGTGGAAAAAAGTGAAGGAAAAAGGAGGGCGAAAGTCAGCACACCAAGACACAGCGGATAGAGAAATCTGGGTTCCCTCAGTATACGCTGTGAAAAGGGTTCAGTAAGGACTTTGTTTGCCTTTTTTCGTCCACTGCGTCGTTCCTGACGAAGAAACCAGACTTTGACAAGAAGAGAGAGAATAAAACTTCCAATGGCCACAAAAGCCATATTATCCCAGCGCCAGTCTACAGTGCGTTCAATAGGGTCAACCTTGATCACCATGATGGGGAAGGTAAGAAAGGCAAACCAGAGCGCAATCAATAATGACCGTTTAAGTTCTTTTAAAGGAAACATAGTAATACCAAAGTTATACTTTCTTAGTTTCTGCCTTTCCGAGCAGTCCCGAAGGTTTAAATATAAGGATAAGGACCAGAAGCGAAAAAGCAAAAACATCCTCATAATCCGAAGAAACATAGCCCGTTGCAAAGGCTTCTGTCAGTCCTAGAATCATACTACCAAGTACCGCTCCCGGAATAGAACCAATTCCACCTAGAACCGCAGCAGTAAAAGCCTTAATTCCAGCAAGAAAACCAATATAAAAATTGATCTGTCCAATGTGGGCCGCAACAAGCAGGCCACCAATGGCTGCCAGGGCAGAGCCAATGATAAATGTGGCAGATATCACCCTATCCACATTTATCCCAACAAGTACAGCCATAGTCCTATCCTGGGCTGTAGCCCGCATAGCCTTACCGATCCTGGTGAACTTAATAAGGATGGTGAGCGCAAACATCACAATGGCAGTGGTCACAAGAATCACCAGATCTGAAGAACCAACGATATGCGCCACAGGCTCCATAAAGGCAAATTCCGGGATCAGTTCTGGGAAGGGAAGAAAATCAGAGGTCTGGGCAAGAAGCACATAGTTCTGCAAGAAAATAGACATACCTATTGCACTGATAAGAGGCGACAACCTCGGTGCATGACGCAGGGGACGATAGGCTACTTTCTCAATAGTATAGCCATAGGCACTGGACCAAACGGCCGCAGCAACACCGGCAATAACCACAATAGCCAACAGCGGAAATCCATAGATTGACAGTACAGTGGCTACAATAAACGAGGTAAAAGCACCAATCATGTAAATCTCACCATGGGCAAAGTTGATCAACCCAATAATACCGTAAACCATGGTATACCCAAGGGCAATAAGACCGTAGATAGAGCCCTTCGTTAAACCACTGAACAAAAGTTCGATAAAATAATCCATAGCATTAAAAAACGGGAGCAGCCAAACGCCTAGGCGCCGACTGCTCCAGAAACCATAAGTTAATCTTTAGGGATTTATTGAACGACTGCAAACTTCCCATCTTTTACAACGTACATGGAATAGCGAGCACCAACGGCATCACCTTTTTCATCAAAGTGAATTGTACCGATAGGAGTGTCTACTTTTTCAGAATGAAGAGCCTTTACTACGGCATCCATCTCAGTAGATCCAGCCTTTTCAATGGCATTTAGAAGTGCAATGGCAGCAGAATAGGCACCATCAAAGAAGGCTCCCGGATCGCTGTTATACACTTTTTTATGCTCCGCTGTTGCAGCAGAGGCAATAGCGTTGGATGAGTTATCCTGAGGACCAGCGGCGTATACTCCTTCTGCTGCAGCACCCGCAACTTTGATAAAAGTATCATCCTTAACACCATCATCAGAGACGAATTTCACGTTGAGACGTTTTTTCTTCATGATGGTAACAATTTTTGAGGCCTCGGGATGATAGCCACCAAATATAACAACTTCCGCGCCGGAGCGTTTTACCTTCTGAACAATAGCTGAGTAATCCATGCCACCGGGAGTGATTCCTTCGAATAAGACAACTTCAGCTTTGCCGCTCTCTTCAACCCTTTTTTTAGCACCTTCTGCAAGTGGTTTTCCATAGTCGCCCTTGTCATGAAGGATGGCAATTTTAGTGAAACCAAGAGTATTCATGGCAAAATCTGCCATGGCAGGAGACTGGGCAGCATTGGGGGCAATAGTTCTGAAAAAGTTGGGATAGTCAGTCAGCTCATCGGATGTAGCTGAAGGGGACATGACAAGTACACCAGCTGATTTATAAATCGGCATAGCAGCTTTGGTTGCACCAGAACAGATATGGCCGATAACCGCAAACACCCCATCGGTTACCAGTTTAGTTGCAGTATTGGTGGCCACCTCGGGCTTACAAACATCATCTTCAATCAGCAGTTCAACTTTTTTGCCGTTGATGCCTCCTTTGGCATTATACTGAGCAACAACCAACTCTGCAGCATTAATAGTTGGCAAGCCGTAAGATGCTAGGTCACCACTATGGGCACCAGCAACACCAAGTTTAATGGTGTCTCCAGCAATACCAGACACTGGTACTGCCATGGCAAAACCCAGGGCAACGGTTGCAACAAATAATTTTTTCTTTAATCCAAAATGCATTGTCTTCTCCAAAAATTAAATAAATTTATCTTTACCCTTTGAATGTTGCTAACAAAAAAGAGCAGTAGGACACAAAATAGGGCTGAAACTCTCTATAAATGTTAGTATCATTATCAGGTCATTTAGTCAAAAAAAAGAAATCAAGAATAATAGCAATCATTAAAAAGTCACGTTTTTTTTGACTTCCTCTCATAAGAATTTGTATCAAATCGTTCGTTTTCTACACTTTATGTCAAAGAAATTTTCCAGTCTTTATTTTTTAGGTCGTCCTTTAAACACTCTATACAGCGCAATAATGAAAACAAAAGAGGCTCTTTATCTCAAGGGAATTAAGAGACGCTACAAACTCGATGTACCCATTATATCAGTCGGTAACCTCACCATGGGGGAAACTAACAAAACACCTATGGTGACAATGCTTACCTCACTCCTTTTAGAAAGAAGTTTTTAAACCAGCTATTATTCCCAGAGGATATGGTGGTGCTGCCGACAAAAAGATAAATGTGGTATCCGATGGCAATGAAATATTTATGGATGCCAAAGCGGCTGGTGATGAACCCTGTTTTCTGGCAGCCAGTCTTTCCGGTATGCTAGTGCTTACTGGCATTCATTTGTTCAGACCACAGAAAAAAACTCTGCTCCAGGCGTGAATCAACAACCAGAAACAAAAAAGTATTCCTTTTTATTTTACTACTACATACTTTCCGTCTTTTACCACATACATTACGAATCCAACTCCAACAGCGTCCCCCTTGGCATTAAAATGAATGTTTCCAACGGGAGTCTCCACAATCTCTGTCTGAAGCGCCATCACAATAGCATCACTATCGGTTGACCCAGCTTTTTCGATAGCATTCAAAAGAGCAAGAGCAGCTGAATAGGCCTTCTCATAAAAGGGGCCTGGATCAGAGTTGTAGGCTTTTTTGTGATCTTCAATAGCGGCAATAGCAATAGGATTTGCCGCGTTATCTTGAGGACCTGATGCGTATACACCTTCAGAATTTATGCCAGCTACTTTAATAAAGGTATCATCTTTTACGCCACTATCAGAAACAAAAGGTATATCAATGCGTTTCTTTTTCATCATGGAAACAATTTTGGAGGCTTCAGGATGATAACCGCCAAAGATTACAGCATCTGCACGTTTACGTTTGATTTCCTGCACGATTGCGGTGTAATCAACAGGATGAGGGGCCCCCTCTTCATAAAAAACAACTTCAGCTTTACCGGATGCCTCAATAAGTTCCTTTGCAAACTCGGCACGATTTTTTCCGTAATCACCTTTGTCATAAACAACAGCAATTCTCTTAGCGCCTAGAGTAGCAAGCGTAAAGTCAACCATGGCCTTTGCCTCAGCATCATCTGGGAAAATTGTTCTGAAAAAATTTGAATAGTTACCGGATTTGGTCAAATCTACATTGGTAGCAGAAGGCGACATAACAATAACACCAGCTTCTTTATAGATAGGAAGAGCAGCCTTGGTAGGACCTGAACAGATATGGCCAAGTACAACATCAACGCCATCGGTAACAAGTTTAGTTGCAGTGTTGATGGCCATCTCGGGATTACAAAAATCATCTTCAATCAGCAATTCAACTTTTTTACCGTTGATGCCTCCTTTAGCATTATACTGAGCAACAACCAACTCTGCAGTATTAATAGTTGGCAGGCCGTAATAAGCAAGATCTCCACTATGAGCACCGGCAACACCAATTTTAATGGTGTCCCCAGCAATACCAGTAGCTGGAATTGCCATAGCAAAACCAAAGGCAACGGTTACAACAAACAATTTTTTATTTAATCCAAAATGAATTGTCTTCTCCAAAAATTAGAAAATCTACCTATACCCTCTAAATACCACCGACTAAAAAAGTAGTAGGACACAAAATAGGGCTGAAACTCTCTATAAATGCTAGTATCATTATCAAGTCATTAAAAAAACCGAGAATAATAAAGGGTGTTGAAAAGTATCTTCCAGGAACCATTTTACATGTAGCCAGGGCCGAATAATCAGCATTTTTCTTCGTTTATGTATACTTAGCAGGGCTTGACGTTTAAAACTTATCAGTCGTTTT
>Ga0207996_1001222_pt1 | contig 18530 bp, 12 predicted proteins | sample AntAceMetag02UKG_FD_184773 | JGI IMG/M metagenome (GOLD analysis project Ga0207996, IMG submission 184773) | Saline lake microbial communities from Ace Lake, Antarctica - Antarctic Ace Lake Metagenome 02UKG (SPAdes) (version 2) | ecosystem: Environmental > Aquatic > Non-marine Saline and... | reverse complement strand
AACGCCATTAGTTGTTGCCGACAACGATGATAGCCTCAACCCTCAGGGCATCGATGCAGAATGTGATTTTGTTGAACTGGAAGCAGGCAAGATCTTTGTTGTCTGGCGGACCGGTGCGCCCGGGAGTTGTTTTAGACAGCAGATAATACAGCGTGATTCCCAGGGAATCTGGAAGCCCGGCCCGGCTGAAATTAATTCATTTTTTCTGCATTCGGGATACCCTTATCTGCACCGCGCCTCTGACGGCACTATTTTCTATTACTGTCACACTTCGATGAAGTACTCCTGTGATCAAGGTGTTACCTGGGGTGAAGTGAAACTGGGGGGTGCTTACTACGGACAGCTGACCGAGGTTTCCCCGGGGAAAATGCTCGCTATTACACAGCGCAATATCGGGGACTCTCCGTATCCCTACAAGTGCGATAGCACCATGCTGCAAACCACATTTAATTATGAACGTGTTGGAATCGTCGAGCAAACTGATTCCGATGCCGTAAACGCGCTGGCAATGCTGAACGTTGACAAGTCAAAGGATTTCCATATTGGAATGGAGATAAAATTAGACGCGGCCAGCGGACTCGCCTATCAGGTAGAGGAGGGATCTTTCCGTTTCGTAGCGGTTACAATGCCGGCAAACACTTCACGTGTATCGAACAGTGATAAGGGTAAGGAGCAGAATGTCTTCCTGGTTGTGGGAAAGGTTGAGCAGGGGAAAACCAACATCCTGCGCAAGATCTGTGTGTCCCAGGCCATTTGCGGAGCATGGGCTGAGCTTCAGGTTTCACGCCATGATACCTTACTGAAGTGCGCTCTTAAGGTCCCACACGATGTAGCTAACGACAAATATCGGCCGGCCAGGTATATCTGTTTCAAGGATGAAGGAGCTGATTCGGGCTCTTTGGCGCTATTTACCAACAGATCAACAGGCACATTCCGCAATGTTCGTTTCAGCGATAGCGCCGGTGAGTTTTACTCAAACTGGCAGTTGGACCCGGATGAAGGCACTGAGCGTATTGCCCTCGACGCCGGAAGAGAGGAGTAGTGCAGGTCTTCAGAGGACTCTGCATTTTAAAAAAGGAAACATTATGAAAAACATCACTATAAGTAGCATTAGACCGATGAGGCGCTTTGTCATGGAAGCGGATGAGAAATCTTATCTTGAATACATAGGGACTTTGCTTGATACGGCAGGCTCAAGAAAAAGCGATATTGTATGCCTGCCGGAAGATTTCGCGGAACTAGGTGATAAACCGCAGTCAATAGACGGTTGTGTGGGGAAGTTTATCATCCCCTATGCCAAGAAACATAACACCTATATTATTATGCCGATCAACGAACAGTATAAAGGGAAGGTCTATAACAGCGCCGTTGTGATAGATCGAGATAGTAAGGTAATGGGCCGGTATTTTAAAGTACACCCTGTTCCCGGAGAAATAGAAAAATTTAAAACAACAAAAGGAGATACCTTGCCTGTTTTTAAAACAGATTTCGGGACTATTGGTATTATGACATGTTTTGATGTCTGTTTTCCTGAAGTGCCGGCCATACTGGCACGTAAAGGCGCACAAGCTATATTTTTACCTCATCAACTAAATTCGCCGGATCCCGACACTTATATGCTAAATATCCGGGCGCAGGCAATGTTTAATTCAGTCTATCTTGTCGCCTCAACATGGGGAACAGCGCCGGGCGCTCATTGGAATCCACAGTCCTGTTATCCCAGCTGTATTATAGGCCAGGACGGCAAGATCATTGCCTGCAGTCAAGGGGAGGCAGGTGTCATTACCGCAACCATTGATATTCAGAGGAAGTGGATGGTTCAGGGACATGGAGAACCGGAACTTACAGACATGAGAGATATATTTGAAAAATACCGCAGACCTGATATTTATAGGAAAGAAGATCCTGAACAAAAAACCTGAAATAGAGGAGGTAGATTTATGAAAAAGATATGTTTAGTAGGGGTAGTAAGCCGGTTTGTGGGAAAACAGGTAAAAACAATTTTTACAGGAATTATTTTGTTTTGTCTGGTTTTGCCGGCCGTGGGAAGAGCAAGCAGTTTAAATACAGTTAAGGTCTCTTCAAACGAAGAAGCCCAATGGCTGCGCTGGATAATCCCATTGCCCAAGAAGATCAGTATTCCAAGCAGAGTAGAAATTCCGGTATCTGAGGTAAAGATAAGCTTAAGACCAGGCGCGGGAGCGGTGGAACAAACCGCCTTTGATCAGCTGGTTTCTTTATTCAAAGACAAAGATAAGAGTGGTGGTACTAAGGGTAGTTTTGAAATACTTATCGGGATATCTGATGAAAATGGCAAGATCGGGGGCATGAAAATTCCTGGGGTTCTAGGGCTAAAAGAACTGCCTAATTCCGAACAGGCATATGTTATTTGTCCGATTGGAAAAAATAAGCTTGTGCTTAGTGCGATTGAGGAACAAGGAGTATATTACGCGGTACAGACTCTGCGCCAGCTCTTAGAAAGTAAATTTGCCAACACTAATGTTTCAATCCCGCTGGCCAGGGTAACTGACTGGCCGGACCTGGCAGAGCGGGGATTATGGGCCGGGAACCCGGCTAAAAAGTCTGATATGGAATGGTTATCCGCCTATAAGATAAACATATTTAACTATCCGGTAAAACCATATCTTAATGGAGACGGCCAATGGATGATGAGTAAAACAGATCCCAATTTGATAGAATTCGGCAGATGTCATGCCCTCTCTATGACTCCCTGCATCTCCCACCTTGGCTGGATTGGCGCACACACTTCATTATATAAACAGTATCCTGAACTTCAGGGAAAATTCCAGACAAAAGTCGAGGGTATTGACCGTTTTCCCGGAGAACCGGATAAAAACTTGACCCCCTGCGCTTCTCAACCTAAACTGGCCGAGGTGATCGCGGAATGGATGTGTTTTATGGCAGAGCAGGGAGTTAATGATATCGACGGATGGCTCTCTGAGGGTGTGGGATTACGGTGTGAATGCGATAAGTGCATTGATTACTCTCAATGGGCTCTGGAAACCCGCTCTTATGTCAATGGTTGGCGCATTGCCCGCCGGAAATATCCAAAACTAAAATTAAGGGTATGGCTTACGCAGGGCAGTTATAATACAAATGATAAAGTATTGGCCGAACTCTCTGCCAAAGATGCGGGAGTTATCTATTATGAAGGCGGCAGAACATATAACTCCACGCGGGATCCGATGATCTATCCTCTGCTTGAAGATTTTGCCGCTCAGGGGGGCTGGCTGGGAGTTGTTCCGCAGATAACAGCGTCGTATGGCGCTGTCTCGCCCTGGAATTCTCCTCAGTTTATCAAGTATCGAATGAACGAATTTGTCAATAAAAAACTAAAGAGGGTTGTTACCTATTCTCCGCCGTCCTACAGGATATTTGATTTTAATATGACCGCAACAGCGGAATGGCTGTGGAATACTGAGGGCCGGGACGAACGCGCTTTTACTGTGGCCTGGGCAACCAGGAGAGGATTTAAGGACCCAGTTGGTGTGGCTGAATGGGCCTGGCTCCTGGGACCGGTAAGCTGGGATGTCTATGGTTCGGAAATCCCGGCTCAGTATTTCAGGAAGGATCACCCGGATTCAGCCGGGGCCATGATCGCCGCCCGCAGAAAGCCGGTCCTGGGTGAGGTAATGTTCAGATATTTTCCGACACTTGAGCATATTGATAATGACCTGGCTATATGCGAAAAGGCATTAGCTATTGCCAGGCGCCTTGATGAGCCGGTATTTATAGAAGAAACACGTGCTATTCAGGGTTATGTGAAAATGGTCAAAGAGATCTACCATCTTCTTCAGCAGACCTCATCATTGACAGATCCCACTTATGAGGACCGGGTTAAGCTCCAGAATAACCTGGAGCGGCTTACAATGGCTAGCGCTCAAACCACAGACGCTCTCTATAAATGGGGGCAGGCTACTGAGTCGGGAGTTTCTGTCGTTCCAAGGTTTATTGACGGCACAATGGGCAAGGTTGAAAAAATAGTTGAAGAGATTGCCGCCAGCCTGGCTCAAATCTTCGGAATACGTAAAATAGATATCTCTTCCCGTACCAGGGAGATAGGTCAATGGTCTAAGACGGATTTTGTTCAGGGTACCAGGCTGATCAAAAAGTGGGATGTTACTCAATATATGATAACTCCGGGTGAGTACGGTATTATCTTCAAGGCAGGGCATGAAGTAAAGATATCCAGGGTGGCATTAGCCTTTACCGCAAAGGACAAACCCGATCAATTGATAGAATTAAGTGTTGATGAGCATAATCGCGTTGTCAGTTCCGGCGGGTGGTTAGGCAATAATAAGGGACGGGATCCTGTTGTTCGTCTGTCAAAGCACAACCCTGACGTCCGGTATTTCCTCATGGCCGATATGGAAATAATTGGTAAGGGGACAGTATTTATAAAAATGCTTTTGCCTGAAAAAGACCTGGATGGACATGCCCTTATGCAGCCCATGACTGATAAAGAACTGGCTCTGGCCAGACAGTCGGATGCGCCCGTATTCTTAACCCAAGGTTTGCGCGTCGGAGTTCTTGCCAGCGGTTATTTTAAGGATGTAATCCTGGACCATCTCAGAAAGGTTCCAGACCTGGCTGTCCAACCGCTTACCAAGATCACCCCTGAGGCATTAGCTGTTTGTCAGGTGGTAATATTGACTCAGCCGAAGAAAGGCCTGGGGGAATTATCCACCCGGGTACTTGAAAAATATGTGCGTGCCGGCGGCGGTCTTATTTCTTTCCACGACTCGGTCGGATATCGCTATCAGGCAAAGCTGTTGACTGATATCTGCGCCGGCGGCGCGGCTCATGTCAGGGCAAGAGGCTGGATTGTGGTTAAAGAACATCCGGTTACACAGGGGCTTCAATTAAACAGGAAGCTTGTGCATACTTATTATGACCGTATAGAACTGAAACCAGGCCCCGCAGGAATTATCCTGGCCACAGCCCCGCAAAACGGGCGTCCTATAGTAATAGCCGGTTCTTCCGGTCAAGGACGTTATGTGGCCTTTGGTTTTGCCCCGGGATATTACGCTCAAGAAAAGATAGGCCCCTTATCCAAGGCCGAATCAATCCTGCTTGAGAATGCAGTCCAATGGTGTGCCCAAAAGGGCTCCGGGGGCTTATGTCCGGCATCGGCAAAAGGTTCTCTGCTTCCGTTAACTGATGAGGAGCTGAAACTTTCCTATCTTAAAAAATTCACCGGCCAGAGCTTGCGGGTCGGAGTAATGCAGCGAGGATACGGCGGTCCTTTAATTATAGAACACCTTAAGACTGTGGCGGGGATTGACGCACAGCCACTGGTCTCTCCGAACGAAGGTATGATCAATGCCTGCCAGGTATTGGTCTTGCCCCTTTTGCCCCGTGATTCAGAAAAACATCGCATACCAGATCAGATGGTTACTGATATCCTTAAATTCGTGCGCGGCGGCGGCGGACTTGTTATGACCGGCGCTCTTCCTGATATAGGGCTCCGTCAATATGGAGAGGTTTGTACATTTGAACGGCACAGCCAATCTTATGATTCTATACCATGGGTTGTCACACAACAGCATCCCATAACCGATGGGCTGGAGCTTAATAAAACATTTATCGGTTCACCTTTTTCCGTGGAGTATACTCTCGGCCCGGAAGGTCTGGCCCTGGCCGAAGCAGTCGGCACCCATAGCCCTGTATTAGTGGCCGGCCCGGTTGGTGAAGGAAAGGTTGTGATCTACGGACTGCTTATCGGCGGTAAAGGGCGTTCGGGGGAGAAGGTAATAACAGACGAACAAAAGAAGATTGTTGAGAATGCTGTCAAATGGTCTGGATCTGGCCTTTGAATGGCAATAAAGTTGTGTGAGGGCACGTTAATATGAAAAAAGCGCAAATAGGTTTTATTGGGGCAGGGAATTTTATAACAGCGCATCATTTACTAACAGCTCGTGACAGCAATGTAATGGCTATAAGGGCAATTGCTGATATTGATAAGAAGCGGCTCGAAAAACATTCTTCAGCTATGTCAATTGGATACACGACTGAGGATTACCAAAAGGTATTGAGTGACCCTGAAATAGATATAGTTATCATCGGAACAAAACAGGATTTGCATGCGAATTTAATCAAGGAAAGCCTTGATGCCGGGAAATGGGTCTTTTGTGAAAAACCAATGGCAGAAACGGAAGATGACACTCTAATGGTATTGCAAGCAGAAAGAGATAATCCCGGCAAGTTAGCCATAGGTTTTAACAGGCGTTTTGCGCCGGCTTATATGGATGTTAAAAAAATATTTCGATCTATAAAACGGCCATGGTATATAAATTATCGTCTGATGTATCCAAACGGGGATAAGCGCAAAAAAGAGAGTTTTTATGCTTTTCATGAAAGAATATTATACGAGGGATGTCATATTTTAGACTTAGTATGCTGGTTCCTGGAAGATTGTCCGACACGTATTTTCATGACAGGAGACAGATATTTAAATAATTGCTGTATTCTTGAGTTTGGGGACGGTTCGCAAGTCTCATTTATGTGTGGTTCAATGGGAACCCCATGTTTATGGAAGGAATATATGGAAATTTTTGGGGTTGACAGCGCTATTACTGTGAGTGATCTTGTGGATATGCGGGTACGCGGGTTCGAGGGTAAGTTTGACAGGCTTTACACTCCTTATCTGGGGGAACATGAAAAAGAGATTAAAAAATACGGATTTGATTTTTATGAAGGATATAAAGTTGAACAGCATATTAAAAATTTCCCGGAATGGGAAAATGCCGAACACGTAAAACGCCCCACTCTCGTAAGATTTGATGCGAAAAAGTACAAACACGAAAATCCTGATCTATGGGGATTTGTCCCGGATAAAGGCTGGGTTAAATCTCTGGAGCATTTTGCACAAAGTTTTCTGGATAATAAAATTCCGGAGAATGCAGATGGAAAAGCTGGAGCGCTGAATACGAAACTGGCCCTGATGCTTCTTAAGTCTCTGGAAACAGGAAAGGCTATAAATTTTTCAAAAGAAAGGTGGTTTAAGTAAAAAAAGAGGATGGGGTTATTAAGCCGGTTTGCGGAAAAACAGGTTTGGTTTCAATAACTTTCAGGGAAAATTAACTCCATCGGAAATAGTTGGGCTAGTAGAGAAAGCTGGTCTGATTTTGTCGTAGATTTCTTAAGAAAGGAACTATTTTATGAACAAATTAAAAGCTATAATAGTGGGGGCTGGCCATCGGGCTCGATATTATGCTTCATATGCCCAACAGCATCCGGATAAGTTAGAAATTGTGGGTGTAGCTGACCCCAACGAATTACGCCGTAAGGATGTATCTGAGGATTATAACCTGTCTGAAGATCAGTGTTTTAAAGATGCACAGGAGCTGGCCCTAAAGCCTAAATATGCTGACTTTATCATTAACGGCACCATGGACCATCAACATGTGCCTACTTCTTTGTCTTTGATGGAGGCCGGCTATGATATTCTATTAGAAAAGCCCTTTGCTACTAATGTCGATGAGATGTGGAAGATCATTGAAGCCAGCAAGAAATATAATAGAAAAATAATGGTTTGCCATGTGCTTAGATATGCCCCGTTTTATATAGAGATACGTAAGCGTATATTGAATAATGAAATCGGTGAAATAATAAATATTCAGACTGGTGAACATGTAAGCTATCATCATATGGCAGTAGGTTTTGTCCGGGGGAAGTGGAAACGTAAAGATGAGTGTTATTCGTCAATGTTAATGGCAAAATCCTGCCACGATCTTGATTTAATAGCCTGGATGAAGAGTGGAATACCTCCCCGGTCTGTAAGTAGTTTTGGGGGCCTTATGCAGTTTAAGCCTGCCAAAGCGCCGAACGGCGCAGGTACTAATTGCTTAATAGATTGCCGTATTGAATCAGATTGTTTTTACTCTGCCCGAAAACATTATATAGACCATCCTGATAGATGGAAGATGTATGTCTGGTCAAATCTTGAACATAAAAAAAACCCAACACTTGCCCAAAAAATAAAATCTTTGAAAGATCCGGATAATCCTTATGGCAAATGTGTTTGGCGGTCTGGTAATGATGTTGTTGATCATCAGTCGGTCTTAATTGATTTTGAGGATGGTTCAACAGCTACGCATAATATGATTGGCGGAACATCAAGGCCAATGCGGAAAATACATATTATCGGGACACAGGGTGAAATTCAAGGTGTCTTTGAAGATAACCGGTTTGTTATTAACCACATTGACCCTCGTCCGGGATGCGAATATTCTGAAGAAATAGTAGATTTAAATGTCAGTGGAGATATGACCGGTGCATTCGGCGGTCATGGCGGCGGAGATTTAAGACTGGTTGAAGATTGTATGAAATTTATACAGGGGGGAAAACCAAGTATTTCATGCACTCACATTGAAGATTCTGTAAATGGACACCTGATAGGTTTTTGTGCTGATAAATCTATGGAAGAAAAACGAATAATAGAAGTTAATTAAATAAAGATAAATTTGTATAATGGATAAAGATAAAAATAATTTTACTGAACAATTGAAATCTGTTATGCCTGATAAATTATCGCAGATACTTAAGGCGGGGAATGGGTTCGAAGTTTCTTCTGGCGGAGCTAAGATCGAGTTTGAACTTTTGGAATATAAAGCTGATAGCAGTTTGTTGATATTCAAAGAAATTGGTGGTGAGTTGTATGTAGAATCTTTAATGCACTTACAACCTGATTATTCCGCAGCCAGGTGGGAGTTAAGATTAATTAACAAGAGTACTTTACCTACTAAGCCTATTGATCAATTGTCTCTTTTATCACTTATGTTTGAAGGTGGGCCTGTTTTGTGGCGTGTTATTACAGCAAATGGAGGGACAGCGGAAAATTTTTATCCACCGCTAGCCTATCGCACTGAAGAGCGGATTGTTCGTGAGGGTTGTGTAGAGATTGAAAGTCATTACGGAGGCCGGTCATCCTATAGAAATATTCCTCTAATGATCGCTGCTTATGGAGATGATGAGCAGTCACCCGGTTTTTTTTGTGGACTGGAATGGTCAGCGAACTGGTTTATACGTCTGGCGGTTAATGAAAACAGTGCTCTTATCGAAACTGGGCCGAAAGTAAAAGGTTTGATTTTGGAACCGGAAGAAACTCTGTCTTTGCCGGTTGTTCATATGGGATTCTTTAAAAGCGGGGCTGCGTCCGGCACGAATGCGTTACGGCAATATATCCATGAATGTGTTGCTGCAAAATATGAGGGCAATCTGGTAATCCCTCCGGTTAGTTATGACCATTGGTTTGGTATTGAGAACAAGTTTGACGAATCATTGCTACGCCATCAGGCAGACCGGGCCGCAGAGATTGGTATTGAGTTTTTTGTTGTAGATGCTGCCTGGTTCACTGGAGATTTTCCTGATGGTGTAGGGAATTGGGATTCCATAGATTCCAAGAAGTTCCCGAATGGTTTGGAACCGCTTGCCGAATATGTCCGCAGTAAAGGTTTGAAATTCGGTTTATGGTTTGAACCTGAACGGGCTGTGGTAAATACAGAAGCAGTACGTAATCATTTTGAGTGGTTTATAGAGATGCCAAGGTGTCAATATCATATAAATTTAGCCCTTCCTAAGGCACAGGACTGGATGATTGAGACCGTGGGCGGATGGATTGAGAGACTAGACATTCGCTGGAGCCGTTGGGACTACAATATGGATCCTCAGCCAGTCTGGGATAAGATAGACCCCACAGGTAAAATACAATTTGCCTATATGGAAGGACTTTACCGTGTTTTAGATGCTTTAATGCGTGAGCATCCCCATTGGTTTGTTGAATGCTGTGCAAGTGGCGGTCGCAGGCTAGATTTAGGAATAGCTCGTCGTGCTCATACGTGCTGGTTTAGCGATCATACCAGTGATCCTCATATCTGCCGGTACATGCAGGCAAGGAGCAACAGGTTTTGGCCGGGTAACTTTGCCAACAGTTCAGTGCAAGTTAATCTTGGTGAAGGAGAGAGTCGTTTTTCAGATATGTCTGTTTTAAGCCGTATGGTTGGCAAATTAGCTTTTGATGGTGATATTGCCTCGTGGTCAAAGGTATGGACTTCACGAGTAGCTGCATTAGTAGCCAATTATAAACAGATACGCCATCTGTTGGTACAGGATTTTTATCAATTGTCTCCTATACCGGTAACTGACCGTGATTGGGATGTTCTCCAGTTTGTGGCTTACGACCGTTCTGAAGGTCTCTTGTTTGCTTTCCGGTATCACGGAGAAAGATCCTCTATACAGATTCATCCAGAGACCATTGAAAATGCGCCTACTTACTTGTTAAAAGACCTAATTAATGGTACGGAGACAATCGTATCTGGGGAGCAATTTTCTAAAAATGGGATACCGATAACGTTAAAATCTGACGAAGCTGTTTTGTGGCATTACTGTAAGACTTGTTCCGAGGATTGATATGGTTAATAGGCTGTCTAAAAAGTCTCTGTGTGTTGACCGGATAATGTTTTTTAATGAATAGAACAATCTTAATGATTAGGGGTAATGAATGATCGAAAAACTGTCTGTAGAAATTCCTGTTATTGAAGATGTAGATGTTCTTGTCTGCGGAGGTGGCCCCGCGGGTATTGCGTCTGCTCTTGCTGCCGCCCGTCAAGGTGTTAAGACGATGCTTATTGAATCTCAAGGTTGTCTTGGGGGCGTAGGCACAAACTGTCTTGTTGGAATTTGGTTGGGCAGTTATTCTCGTGACGGGAAATTCCCTGTCATCGGTGGAGTTTTTTCAGAAATAGTTGAGCGACTTGTTGCCGATAATGCTGCCATCTCTGCGCAGAATGACCTTTCTTCCGGCACTTCTCGTCTGGGTTATGCCTCTTGGCATGGCCGTACAGTTCCGTTCGAATTCGAACCATGCAAGCGAATTCTTGAACAAATTTTACTTGAAGCAAAGGTGAACGTACGTTATTTTACCAATGCAGTTACTCCTCAAATGGAAAATGATTGTATTAAAGGGGTGTTTATCCATTCTAAAAATGGAATAGAATTCATTCGGACCGCTACCGTGATTGATGCAACTGGAGATGCTGATGTCGCATATTTAGCTGGAGCACCTACTGTAAAAGGCCGTAAAAAAGACGGTTTTACTTCACCGACAGGGTTGATTTTTGTTCTTGATAATGTCGATGAGAATAAATTTGAGGACTACTGTCATAAAACAGGTGATGTCAGACTTAAAAATATCATCTCTCAATTAAAAGAACAGAAGTGTTGGCCTTTTATTTTTGAAGGTGTTGTGTGTTGCAGAATGATTTCACAGGGGAGGTTCTTTATTAATGCTCTTTTACAACTCGACATTGATGGAACCCGTGCTGAAGATTTGACACGTGGTATTATCGAAGGTCGTCAACAGGCACAGGTATTGTTTGATATCATGCGACAACATGTGCCGGGATTCTCTAAGGCACGACTAATTCAGACATCACCTGTGCTGGGAGTGCGGGATACTCGACGGATTATTGGTCAATCCACTGTTACTGTTGATGATATATCTCAAGGTCGGCAATATCCCGATACGATTGCGCTAAGTGGATACCAATGGGATATGGCAGATCCAAAAACTACAAAACAACAGATGAAAGGTGTTGAAATAATCCGGCCATACACGGAAATCCCTTATTCTGCTCTTGTCCCGCAAAAAATAAAAAATCTTATTGTTGCAGGTAGAAGTATTTCCTGTGAATGGGAAGCTCTTGGTGTTCTCCGTATTATGCCTGCCTGCTTTGCTATGGGTCAGGCAGTAGGAACAGCAGCAAGACAGGTTGTAGCGAAAAAGATATCTTTCAAAGACATAAATATTAATAAGCTGCGAAACGCGTTGCGGCAGGAAGGTGCAATCCTGAATAATTAGGAGCACTTTAGTAGATAAAAATAGATAGTTACGCACAGTAATAGATATTAGAGAATTCTATTATCTATCAGTGGAATAAAAATGGAGGAAAAAGAAGTTGGAAAAATACGAGAACTTGTACAGAGAAACATTGCTAGACGATATTATTCCTTTCTGGATGAAGCATTCTCCGGACAGGGAAAATGGCGGGTATTTTCACTGTCTTGATTTTGACGGTTCTGTTATTGATACGGACAAGTATATGTGGCCGCAGAACAGAGAGGCGTGGATATTCTCTATGCTGTATAATAATTTCGAAAAGAGACAGGAATGGCTGGATATGGCCAAAGGGGGTATTGACTTTTTGAAAAAGTACGGCCGGGATAAAAATGGCGATTGGTATTTTGCTTTAACACGGGAAGGTCAGCCCCTGGTACAGCCGTATACTATTTTTTCAGATTGTTTCGCTGTTATGGCTTTTTCAGAATACGCTAAGGCTTGTGGTGATGAAGAAGCCATGGAGATTGCCATTAAGACCTATGACAGGATCCAGCAAAGAAAAGAAAACCCCAAGGGGAAGTATAACAAAGCTATTGGCCAGACCAGATCTTTAAAAAACCTGGCTATTCCGATGATAAACATAAATATTTCCACAGTTATGAATAATATTAAGCCTGATCCTAAGTATGACAAGATCATTGCTGAGGGAATAGAAGAAGTTATGACTCAATTTCTGGACAGTGAGCATAAGGTAATCCATGAGAATGTTACAAATGACGGTAAGTATCTGGATAACAACTATGAAGGCAGGCAGATCAACCCCGGTCATGGTATTGAATCGATGTGGTTTATCATGCAGGCTGCCAAAACAAGAGGAGATGAACAGACTATAAAAAAGGCCTGCCAGGCCGCTAAATGGTGTATGGAATTCGGCTGGGATAAGGAATATGGCGGTATTTATTATTTTATGGACAAATACAGTAAACCACACATAGAACTTCAGTGGGATATGAAACTCTGGTGGCCTCATTTAGAAGCTTTAATAGCTCTTCTCTTAGGATATAAGCTGACAGGAGATAAGGAATTATACAAATGGTTCGAAAAGGTTCATGATTACACGTGGGCCCATTTCCCGGACAAAAAACATGGTGAATGGTATGGATACTTTAATAGATCCGGTGAGGTAAACAACAGATGCAAAGGTAATAGATGGAAAGGCTGTTTCCATTTACCAAGAGCTCTATATATAATAACTGAAATATTTAAAGATTTAAAAGAGGAGAATAAAAATAATGCAATTTAAACCAGAGATATTGAAGGGAGTTTATTCTGCAATATTTACCCCCTATGACAAGACAGGTAAGGTCAATGTAGCTATGATAGAAAAAATAGTGGAATTTCATTTAAAATCAGGGTTGAAAGGTTTTTATGTCGCGGGAAGCACCGGAGAAAGTTTTATGCTTACAGAAGAAGAGAGAAAGCTTGTTGTTGAAAGTGTTATAAAATTTAACAAGGGGCGCGGGAAGATTATTGTGCATGCCGGACATATCTCAACAGATACGGCTGTTAGGTTGGCCAGGCATGCTGAGAAGTGCGGGGCAGATGTAGTTTCTGCTGTGGGACCGGTATATTTTGGCTCGACTTTTGATCATGCCTACAGGCATTATAGCCAAATAGCAAACTCTACTGGTTTGCCTTTTCTGATTTATTCTCTGCAAATTGCAGGCGGAGATATTGTTCCTGAAGACTGTGTCAAGTTTTTCGATATTAAAAACATAATCGGAATTAAGTATACCGGCAAAGATTTTTTTGCGATGCAGCAATTGTCCAGGATGATTGATAGACCGCATATTTTTTTTAGTGGTGCTGATGAGCTTTTTTTAGCAGCATTACCATTTGGGATAGGAGGGAGTATTGGAACCAGTCAGAATTTTGCTCCAGAGCATTTTGTAGAAATATATAACCTCTTTAATAAAGGTAAAATTAAAGAGGCCATGAGGGTTCAGAAAGAGATCAATAAAGTGATAGCCTTAATGATCACTGGCGGAGAAAGATCATATCAAAAGGCGATTATGCGCTATATAGGATATGATTGCGGTAATTTCAGAATGCCTTTTAAGCAATTGAAAGAAGAAGAATATATTGCTTTCGCCGAAAAAATAGAGAGATCAAATGTATTCAAATGACGGATTTTTCTTAAGGAACGATTCGGCAAAGTTCAAAGATATAATTCATTGACTTAATTTTTGGTAGCTAAACAGTGAGGAGATTATGATATTGAAAGTAATTCAGGCTGGAATAGGGGACTGGGGGAAAGATTGGACTCAAAACGTTCTTTGGGGAATGCGCGGACTCGAAGTTACCGGATACGTTGACAGCAATTCGCAGATAATAAAGAGCGCCCGGGAAGATCTGAAGCTTCCCGCGGAACGCTGCTTCGTCAGTATCGAGGAAGCGTTTAAAAAGGTTGATTGTGATGCAGTTGTCATTACAGCCTCATTACCCGGACACGTTCCTCTAGCGCGGGCTGCGCTCAAGGCTTATAAACATGTTCTGGTCGAGAAGCCCTTTGCACCGACTATTAAAGAGGCCAGGGAACTGGTTGAACTTGCCGCACGAAAAAAGAAAATCCTTATGGTCAGCCAGAATTACCGGTTTTCCCCGCTCATGCGGTGGTTGCAGAAAGTGGTTAAAATAAAAAAATTCGGGCGACTATGTTCAGTGGCTATCGATTTCCGCAAATATTCTAACCAGTATCCGAAAAAAGGCCATAAACATTATTATATTGATCACCCTCTGCTCATGAATATGGCAATTCACCAGTTTGACCTGTTGCGCATGGTGACTGGAACCAACCCTAAAAGGGTGTTTTGTATGGGGATCAACCCGCAATGGTCTAATTTTCAGGATCCGCCCGCGGCTTTTGCCACTGCGGAATTTCCTAATAGTGTTACAGTGAGTTACCGTGGGAGCTGGATGAGCCACGGTCCTGATACTCAGTGGGCAGGTGAATGGAGCATAGAGTTTGAAACGGCTCATATCAGACTTTTAAGACGTGATGACGAACAGGGAGAAACAGACAGCGCGGTTATTTACACAAACGGCAGCAGGGACGGCAAACAGGTGAAAATACCTAAAGTCAATTTTCCGTTAGCCCGTAAGGGCGCTCTGAAGGCTTTTATGAATGCTGTGGAAAGGAAAAAGATGCCCGAGACATCGGGCAAAGATAATATTGGCACCCTTCAGTTCATGAAGGCCATGGTTAAATCGGCTGAAACAGGAAAAGTTGTAACTGTTTAATAAAGGAGGAATTTTATGAATAAAATCAGAGCAACAGTCTGGAATGAATTCAGACAGGAAAAAAGCGAGGAAAAGGTTCAGAAGGTGTATCCCGACGGCATCCACAACGCAATTGCCGAATTTCTCGACAAACATCAGGATATTTCGGTCAAAACAGCGACACTAGATGAAGCGGAACACGGTTTGACCGAGCAGGTTCTGGACGAAACAGATGTCCTTATCTGGTGGGGACATTTGGCTCACCGGGAGGTGGATGACGCGATTGTCGACCGTGTGCAACAGTGTGTGCTTGCGGGTATGGGTCTGATTGTACTGCACTCTGGACATGAGTCCAAAATTTTCCGTCGGCTGATGGGAACCAGTTGTTCTTTACGGTGGCGTGAAGCTGAGGAACGGGAGCGGCTGTGGAACGTTGCTCCAGGTCATGAAATTACACGGGGGATTGGCGATTATATAAAGTTATCCTGTGCCGAAATGTACGGTGAGCGTTTTGATATTCCTGAACCCGACAAGCAGATATTCATTTCTTGGTTCCAGGGCGGAGAGGTTTTTCGCAGTGGATGTGTGTGGGAACGTGGCAATGGCAGGATCTTTTATTTCAGGCCGGGACATGAAAGCTATCCAATCTTCAAAGATAAAAATATCCAGAAGGTCATTGTTAACGCCGTGCGATGGGCCGCTCCGCGTATTATGCAGGATACCAAAGGATGTCCTAATGTTAAGGAACCCATTGAAAAGATAGGAGGTATTTAATAAGAACCAGGATGTACTTATTTGACCAAAATACAGTGTAAATTAAAATTAGAAATATGGATTTTTAAGGAGAAAATTATGCCGAAGATCGAAGTGCTGGATTCAGGACACATTGACCGAAGAGACTCTGCTTTCCCGACGCTGGTGCGACTGGATGACGGCGACATCATCTGTGGTTTCAGCGTGGGCGGGGGACCCGATGTAACCGGTGGTACTGATTGGGCCCGTTCAACTGACAATGGCCGCACATGGACTCACGAGGGTACGATTCTAGCGCCTACGCACGATCCTCAAACGAGCAATCACCTGCGGCTTAGCCGTACCGCGGACAACACTATTCTGGCTTATGGGCTCCGTGAGCATCCTAATTTGACCGATGATCCTAAGAAGCATGGGCCTAATGAACCGGTTCTGTGCCGTTCGACAGATAATGGTCATACCTGGTCCGGTTCGAAGGTTATTCCTTGTTCACTAGGTCTCCCTTTGGAGATTAGCAATCCTATTGTTGTAATTTCTGATAAGCGGTGGCTGGCTCCGGCTGCGACAGTACCGAGTTTTGACCGCTATGGAGACATTGTCGTGGTTTTTGAATCCACAGATAAAGGTCGTACATGGCCGCAGACCTATACTGTATTTAAGGATTCCCAACAGGAGATTGGATATTTGGAACATAAGCTGATTGAAACAACACCCGGCCGGATACTGGCGGTCTGCTGGACCCAGCGTTTTGCTGACGGTATCGATTTAGATAATCATTTCTCTATTTCAAGAGACGGCGGGCAAACATGGGGGCCGCCACGTTCCACTGGTATTCACGGGCAAACTATGACGCCTGTCTGGCTTGGTGACGGCCGTCTGCTGGTGCTTTACAACCGTCGCTATGGCAGTCAAGGTGTGCAGGTATGTCTTGTGCAGTCTACCGATACGAAATGGACCGTCGAGTGCGAGGAGATCCTCTGGGATGCCTCTGCCCGGCACGAACGTTTGCCGGACGCCGATACGGTTGAGGAACTGATGGCTTTCCAGTTCGGATTCCCCTCCGCGCTGCGCCTCGATGATGAAAATTTTTTAGCAGTGCACTGGTGCAAGGAAGATGGTGTCTTTGGAATTCGTTGGACTCGTCTTCGAGTCTCGCTTTGAGCCGGAAGAGCGGTAGTTGATTTATTAAGTTTATGGGATAATGCTTAAATAAATAAAGGTGTTCAAACGGATGACAATGCCGAGAAGTCTGAAACAATATAATAATATTGATGCGAAGCTTCCCGATGGTTTCGATAACGATGTCGATGATACGGCAGCTTTTTACGCTGCTCTCAACGATGGACCTGGTGTTGTGTCTGTACCGCCGGGATTCTATCGCTGCGGTGATATCACAATCCCTTCCGGTGTAACACTGGCGGGGGCAGGACCTGCTAGTGTAATACGTTCCAATGGCGCGAAGCGGGTATTCAAACAGCAGGGTACTAACTGGAGGATGCGGGACTTTGTTCTTGATGGTGAGGCTGTTGGGAACTGGAAAACGGCCATGGACGATTCGGAAGGCGGGTGGAAGACGCGAAAAGATCTTGGTTACACTGGTCTCTTTCTGCACGGCTGTGCTGAGTTCCAGATTTCTGGAATTATTGTCCGTAATTTCAGCGGTACGGGTATCCGGATCGAACACACCGCACGGAGTCCTTTTTGCCGGTGGGCTACACAAGGGCATTTTTTTGATATTGTAGCCAGCGGGAATTACGTCGGCATTTGCTTTGACGAGCGCGCGGAATATATAAACGCGTCGATGCTTACCTGCCAGGGTAATGTGATCGGATGTATGATTCACGCTGGGAACGTTAACATTGCAAATTCTAACTTTACAAATAACGCGGCTGGCATGATAATTGAAGACAAAGAAAACGGGTCTCACGGAAGCGTTTCCAACTGCCTTCTCAACCACAATGAATTATCTTTACTCTGTCGAAATGTTAAGTGTGGTATGGTAGTCGGTAACTGTTGTTTTTTCGGACCAATACGAATTGAGGATTCAGTTGGAGTTAATATAACGAACGGTATTATAGAAGGAAGCATTGCCGTCATAGGAAAAGGTGTTAATCGTTTGTCTGGAAATTATTTTGTGAAGGATAATGGTTGCAGTATTTCCCCGGCTACAATTGTTTCAGATAATTTCACGGAAAAAGGTCTGTTAAGAATGGACAAATCTTCAAAAAGGAATGATGAATGAAGTTTATATTTTTATGTAAAATAAAAAAATAAAGGAGCATGCTGATGAAAGTTGTGAAATTTGCAAAAGGTCTGGAAAATAAAACCGGTTCCTGGCAGATTAAGCCCGATATTTTGGTTTCAAATGTTGCTAAGCGTGATATTTACCGTTCGCCTCTCGAACCCGGTTTTGTTGCCTGGGCCATCCTGTGGAAGGAGCGCTCCGGGGTATTGAAGCTTTCGTTTGTTGAGGCAACGGGTGATCAGACAGCCTGGTCGCCGACTTATAATTTCAACAGCCGTGACATTCAACAATACTTGAAGACCCTGGTCTCGAAAGATAACGGCAATACCTGGCAGGATACAGGGTGGTGTGAATCTATAGATCCACTCTCCCTGGTAGTGAATTCTGATCACT
>Ga0207996_1001220_pt1 | contig 18552 bp, 15 predicted proteins | sample AntAceMetag02UKG_FD_184773 | JGI IMG/M metagenome (GOLD analysis project Ga0207996, IMG submission 184773) | Saline lake microbial communities from Ace Lake, Antarctica - Antarctic Ace Lake Metagenome 02UKG (SPAdes) (version 2) | ecosystem: Environmental > Aquatic > Non-marine Saline and... | reverse complement strand
AAGGATATGGAAGAAAGACAACCAGGGATTACATCAGGATGCTTTACATAAAAAAAGATATAGCAGAAAGCGAAAGAACATCAAAAGCGCTGATAAAGTTTTTAGAAAACAAACCCTTGAATCCTTGGACCCTCTTCTCCAACTAAATTGGAGAAGAGCCGAAAAATAATACTTTTAAATTAATATTCCTGCATTATATGGAGAAAAAACATGAACTGGTTCGCAAGTACTATTATGACATCTATCGGCAAAAAACTTTTAATGGCTTTAACAGGTCTTAGTTTTATTGGTTTTCTTTCAGCGCATCTTGCAGGCAACTTGTTTATTTATGGCGGTAAAAATGCTTTTAACTCTTATGCTGAGCATCTTCATGCATTGGGACCGGTTATAATAATAGCAGAATTTTTTCTTTTAGTTCTCGTTATTATACATATCTTAACCGGAGTGGTTCTATTTTACCAGAATATCGCTGCAAGGCCGATAAAATACAAGAAATATAAGACCGCAGGAGGCCGCAGCCTGGGTTCGTCGACAATGCCATATACTGGTTTTATTATTCTTGCATTTGTTGTTTTTCATCTTATTAACTTTCATTTTGTGGATAAAACAAATACCACTATTTTTCAAATTGTGGCCAGCACTTTTGCAAACCCTTTATATCTTGTCATATATGTTTCTGCTATGATTACACTGGCAATCCATGTAAGCCACGGTTTCTGGAGTCTGTTCCAGACCATAGGCGCCAATCATTCTAAATACACCCCTTTTATAAAAATACTAAGTATTGCAATTTGTTTGATTTTTGGTGTTGGGTTTGGTTTTATTCCAATCTATATTTCGATGATATCGTAAAAAGCTGCATTATGCCGCTATGCAGCGCTTGAAACCAGAATAACTTTAAATAATCAGTCTTCAGTTGTGATTAAATTAAAGCAACTATTCAGCCACAGATTTACACAGATGACCGCGGATAGGTTTAAATACAGTAATTAGTCAGGCTCAGAGGGGCAAAGGCACAGTGGCACAAAGCAAAATAAAAACATATAGATATTTGCAGGTCTGGCAAAAATCAATGACTTTAGTTACTGAAACATATAAAAGTTCTAAAGGAATCCCCAAGGGAGACCTTAGGCTCTCTATATGAATTGCAAACCCAGATAGAAATTTCTATGAACCTGTATTATTTGAAAAGAGACGAATTCGATAAGTTATCTGAATTAAGCCGAGAGATAGAACGAATGCTTAGCAGCTTAATCAGGAAGTTAAGCGGCAAATAGGCAAGACAACTATGCGCCTCTGTGCCTGAGTAGTTATATGATAACAAAAGAAGAAATATCAGTGATAATCAGCGTAGATCGGTAGCTGAGTAATTATAACTGTTGCGATAACTGGCAAAAACTACGGTTGAGTTATTTGAAATTCTCAAAATCGTCATGCCGTACTTGATTTGCACCAGAGGCACGGCTTTCGCAGGCTTTGCCCTCACAGGTTGAAATTTATAGTAAAATGAAACAAAAAATAAAAAATTTAATACATAAGGCTGCATTCAATGCACATGAAAAGGGTGATTTGCTGTTTCCTGAATTGCCGGATGTAGTGGTTGAGGCTCCCAGGATTAATTCTCACGGTGATTTTTCGACCAATATTGCCATGGCCATGGCGTCAATCCAAAAAAAGCCACCCCGTCAGATTGCAGAATCAATAATTAAAAATATAGACGACCCTGAGAATATAATTGCAAAAACGGAAATAGCAGGTCCGGGTTTTATAAATTTTTTTATAAATACTTTTTCCTGGTATCCTGTTTTAAAAAGGATCCATGATGAAGATGACAGATACGGAGCATCAGATATCGGTAATGGAATAAAAATCCAGGTGGAATTTGTAAGTTCCAATCCAACAGGACCGCTGCATGTCGGGCATGGACGGGGCGCTGCCATAGGAGATGCTTTGGTCAATATTTTGCTTTTTTGCGGTTATAATGTTGAAAAAGAATATTATATAAACGATTCAGGCCGTCAGATAAATACTCTGGGCCGATCTGTTTTTTTCAGGTACAGACAGTTGCTGGGGGAAGACATAAAATTTCCGGATGACTGCTATCAGGGAGATTATATACGGGATCTGGCAGCACAGATAAAGGATGAAAAGGGGAGCGTTTTTCTTGATCAAAAGGATGATAAAGCCGTGCCTTATTTTGCGCAATTTGCCGCGAAAAACATTATTACAGGCATCGAGGAGGATCTCAGATCTTTTGGCGTGGAATTTGACAACTGGTTCAGCGAACAGAGCCTTTATGATTCAGGCAAGGTTGAGAGTGTTCTGAATGATTTTAATGAACGTGATATTATATATGAAAATGACGGGGCTCGCTGGTTCAGGACAAAGAATTTTGGAGATGAAAAGGACAGGGTCGTTGTCCGATCTAATGGTCAGACAACATATTTTGCTTCAGACATAGCATATCACAAGGATAAATTTGACCGCGGGTTTGACAGAATAATAGACATATGGGGAGCAGATCATCACGGTTATATCCCGCGCATAAAAGCTTCAATAGAGGCCGCAGGCTATAGTAAAGAACGGTTTGATGTGATTCTGGTTCAGCTTGTAAGTCTTTTGCGGGGTAAAGTACCTGTGGCCATGTCTACCAGAGCGGGTGAATTTGTTACCCTTGCGGATGTAATAAATGAAGTGGGATCTGATGCTGCGAGGTTTATTTTTCTTACCCGTCATCATGAAAGCTCTCTTGATTTTGATCTGGAGCTTGCAAAGAAAAAAACAAATGAAAACCCTGTTTTTTATGTTCAATATGTACACGCAAGGATATCGAGCATTATAAGCAAATCACATGAAAGAGGTATCGAGGATACAGGCTGGGATGAGAGTGTAATGGCCATGCTTAAGGAGAATGAAGAAATTAATCTGATGAAAATCATGAGTATTTATCCTGAAGCAGTAAAATTAAGCGCGGAGTCTATGGAGCCTCATCGCATAACATTTTATCTTATGGATCTTGCATCATCTTTTCATGCTTATTATAATAAACACAGGGTATTGGTCGAAGATCCAAAGTTAAGTAATGCAAGGTTATATCTTATCATGGCTGTAAAAAAAGTTATTAGAAATGGCCTTGCTCTTTTAGGCGTATCTGCGCCTGAAAAAATGTGAAAATGGGAAAGACTGAAAATAAATCAAAGAAAAAGAAGCCTCAGGAAAATACCGGACGCAAAGCAACAATAACATGGATTTCTTTGATATGTTTTGTTTCTGCGTGGATGTTTATGCTCGGTATTTTTGTTGGGAGAGGAACTGTTCCTGTAAGATTTGATATCGAAAATCTTCAGAAAGAACTGGCTTCGTTAAAAGAGCTTGTTATTAAGGAAGGTCAAAAGCGTTTTGAAATTGGTCGGGACTCTGCAGACACTAAAATGGAGCTTGATTTTTATGAAACTCTGAAAGAGACAAAGGCACCCGCAAAACATAAGGTAAAGCCCCCTGCAAAGGTAAAACACCCTGCAAAGGTAAAACCCCCTGCAAGCGAAAAAAAATCTTTACCTCAAAAGATAAAAACAAAACAAAATTCTGAAAAGATCAAGAAGCCTGCTTTAATTACTGAGCAGACTAAATCAAAGGTAAATGAAGGGTTTACAATTCAGGTTGTTTCTTTAAAAAGTATAAAGGCTGCTTCCGGCATAGCTGAAAAATTAAAGAAAAAAGGATATCAGGCATATACGGTTTCAGTAAACATTCCTGAAAAGGGCATCTGGCACAGGGTCAGGATAGGACATTTTAAAACCAGAAAAGATGCAGGCCGCGTTATAAGCAGACTGAAAAAAGAGAAATACAAACCAATAGTTGTTCAAGAATAGTAAAGGAGACAGGTTCTATTCGGGTTTCTGATTTTTGACCCCTGTTTTCTATTTTTAAAACCAGTAAAAGGATATAATATTATGAAAATAACCAGAGACGAGGTTATTTATGTGGCGAATCTTGCCCGCCTTGAGCTTGATGAAGATTCTATTGACAGGTTTGCAGGCCAGATGGGAGACACGCTTGAATATGTTGATACTCTTAACAGCGTTGATACTAAAGGCATAGCCCCAACCTCTCATGCTATTTCCCTGTTTAATGCTTTCAGAGAAGATGACATGAAAGAGTCTATTGGCGCAGAAAACGCCCTTGCAAATGCCCCGGAAAAGCAGGATGGAAACTTTATGGTTCCAAAGATAATAAACCAGTAAAAAATTAAATTTAACACAGAGCCCACAGAGAATTGAAGTAAAAAATAAGAAATTTTTATAAATAATTTCTGGTGTTTTCTGTATTCTAAGTGATGAAAAAAAAGACAGGCAGATATGAATTTATATGAATTAACAATACATGAAGCAATGGATCTTTTAAAGACGGGAAAAATCTCTTCTAAGGAACTGACCATGTCTGTTCTTGACAGAATTAAGTCTGTTGAGGAAAGAGTAGGAGCATATATTACTGTTAATGCTGAATCAGCTTTAAGGCATGCTGAGTATGCAGACAGGGAAATATCAAAGGGCAATATTTCGCCGCTTACCGGAATTCCTTTATCTGTAAAAGATCTTATATGTACAAAAGGTCTGCGTACAACCTGTGCTTCAAAAATGCTTTATAATTTTATTCCTCAATACAATGCTTTTGTAATAGAAAAACTTAATAAAGCAGGTGCTGTTATCGTTGGGAAGACAAACATGGATGAGTTTGCTATGGGATCATCCACAGAAAACTCAGGTATAAAGACAACACATAATCCCTGGGATTTAACCTGTATCCCCGGCGGATCAAGCGGCGGATCTGCAGCATCTGTCGCGGCTGACATGTGCCTTGGATCTCTTGGCTCTGATACTGGAGGATCAATACGTCAGCCAGCTTCTCATTGTGGTGTCGTCGGGATGAAGCCCACATATGGAAGAGTTTCCCGATTCGGTCTTGTGGCCTTTGCCTCGTCTCTGGATCAGATCGGTCCGCTTTCAAAAGACGTTTTAGATGCAGCTCTGCTTATGAATGTTATTGCAGGTTATGATTCGGCTGATTCTACTTCAGTGCCGGAGGATGTGCCTGATTATACATCGTTTTCAAAAAAAGGCTTAAGCGGCGTTACTATTGGCATTCCAGTAGAATACAGCGAGGCCGAGGGCCTTGACCCAGAGGTTTATGGCGCGATTAAAAATGCTGTTAAAACAATGGAGGGTCTTGGAGCCAAATGTATTGAAGTTAAATTGCCTAATACAAAATATGCTGTGGCATCCTATTATGTCATAGCTCCTTCAGAGGCAAGCTCTAACCTTGCAAGATACGACGGAGTAAAATACGGGTTCAGGGACAAAGACAAAAACAGTTTAATCGATATGTATAAATCAACGAGATCCAAAGGGTTTGGCCCGGAAGTCCAGAGGCGCATCATACTTGGAACATATTGTCTATCCGCGGGATATTACGATGCGTATTACAAAAAGGCTTCCCAGATTCGGACACTTATTATAGAGGATTTTAAAAATGCATTTAAATCATGTGATTTAATACTGTCTCCTGTTGCTCCTACTCCGGCATTTAAAATAGGAGAAAAGATTGACGATCCTCTTACAATGTATTTGTCGGACATTTTTACTATTTCAGCAAATCTGGCTGGGGTACCCGGGATATCGGTTCCGTGTGGATTTTCGTCTTCAGGCCTTCCAATCGGTCTTCAGCTTACAGGCAGGCATTTTGAGGAAAAAAATATTTTTAAGGCTGCCTGGAATTTTGAACAGGCAACAGATTTTCATAAGAAAAAACCGGAATTAACCACAGAGAAGTAAAAAAAATATCGCTAAAGAACAAAATTTTACGGGTTTTTTAGAAAACACAAAAATCAGGCAAAATGGAGGTGTTTTAATATTATGAGTATTCAACCTGAAGGCGAAGATTTGAGGAAAGCTGTAAAATGGGTTTCAGACAAACGAAAGCATGAGCATATAGAGGATTTAAAACAGCTTGCAGCTGATGCGTGCCTTAAATTCAATTTATCTCCTAAAGACGGTGAATTTTTATCCTCTTTTGTTACTGAAAATTAAACAGAAAAACTATCATTGATGGCATTGTAAAAAGTAGGATTTGTTCGCTCGATGAGCATTTTTGAGAATGTTACATGGAGCGTACTGCTATATTTTTACCACGAAGAACACGAAGCAATCGAAGATAAAGAAAAAAATTCTTCGTGTTCTTCGTGGTTATCAATAATAAAATTGTCTTAGTTAATGACATTGAAATATGATTTTTGATATGTTTAAAAGTTATTTCTGTCCGCAGTGCTGCAAAGCAGCATAATGCAGCTTTTTACGAGTTCATCATCAATACCTCTGCTGTTTTTTGCGGCTTTGGAGTGAATGGAAAATTTAATAAGATCATGTCCAGAATAAGAATACTTCCTGAAAATCTTTCCAATAAAATCGCTGCCGGCGAAGTCGTGGAGCGCCCTTGTTCCGTTGTCAAAGAGCTCGTTGAAAATGCTGTTGATGCTCAGGCCGACCGTATTATAATCGAAGTCGAAAACGGGGGAAAGTCTCTGATACGCGTATCAGATAACGGTATTGGCATGAATGCTGACGATGCAATGCTTTCCCTGGAGCGTTATGCAACCAGCAAGATATATAAAGACAATGATCTGTTTTCCATAAAGACTCTTGGTTTCAGGGGAGAGGCGATTCCAAGCATTGCTTCTGTTTCCAGATTTTCGCTTGTTACAAAGGATGAAGCTTCTAAAATCGGGACTGAAATAATTGTTAATGGCGGCAGAATTAAAAAGGTTTCTCAAACAGGCGCTCCTCAGGGCACAATGATAACAGTAGGGAGCCTTTTTTATAATATTCCGGCAAGGCGCAAATTCCTTAAAACCGCTTCCACTGAAATGGGACATATCGCTGATGTTATTTCAAGCATTGCTCTTGGAAACCCGAAAACAGGATTCAGACTTTATCACAACCAGAAAAGTGTAAAAAACTGGCTTCCTGCTTCTGATCCACTGGACAGAGTAATGGAGGTCACAGGAACCAATCTGAAAAGCGATTTTTTCCAGCTTCAATGTAATGAAGAATTTATTTCAGTTTCAGGCTGGATACTATCTCCCAGAATTTTCCGCAGCACGTCCCGCGGAATTTATATTTATGTAAACCAGAGGTTTGTTCGTGACAGAGTTATTCAGCATGCGCTTTTTGAGGGATACAGGCAAAAATTGATAAAAGGCCGTTTTCCAGTGGCGGTTCTTTTTATTAATGTGCCTTTTGAACATGTGGATGTAAATGTTCATCCAGCAAAACAGGAGGTTAAATTTGTCCACCAGAAACAGGTGCATAAATCAGTAGAACAGGCTGTATTAAATGCTCTTCGCAAATCTGATAATCATAAGTGGAAGTCATCTGAAACGCACAAGTGGGAACCAGCAGGTCATTATAATCCGGCTGGCCGGACTAATAATAATCTTTTTGTTTCAGAATCTGCTGAATCTTATACAGGAAAAGAAATTCCGCCTCATGTTTACAGGGAACAGCCAAAAACCGATAATCATTTTCATGATAAAAAGATCTGTTTTGCAGATTTGAGAATAATCGGCCAGATTCATGACACATATATTGCCTGTGAGTCAGATCAGGGACTTGTGCTTATTGACCAGCATGCAGCTCATGAAAGGATTGTTTTTGAGCGCCTGAAAGCCAGATATGCCGATTCAAAAGGACCTGACCAGAGACTGCTTATTCCTGAAACATTTGATTTGAGCTTTTCAGAGGCAGAAATACTTGAAAGGCTAATGCCGGAATTTTGCAGACTTGGGCTTGAAATAGAGCCGTTCGGCAGTAATACATTTGCTGTAAGTTCTGTGCCCGCAATTCTTGCTGAAAAAGAGATAAGGCCGATTGTTATGGAAATTGTGGAAAAAATTGCAGAAACAGGTTTTGGGCCGGATATTGAAAAGGCCGTTGACAAATGTCTGATACTTATGGCCTGCCATGGTGCAATCAGGGCAAACCAGTCACTTTCAGAAACAGAAATAAAGGCTCTTCTTGATCAGCTGGATCATTGCGAAAACCCTTCTAACTGCCCGCATGGCCGGCCTACCTGGATAAAGTGGAGCATCATAGAACTTGAAAAAATGTTTGGAAGAAGAATTGGAGGGGTATAAAAATTTTGAGAGTTTTGACTACCTTCTAAACTGAAAACTAAGAGCCTTGCCCATATTTTTACATGCTTCAACACAGTCTCCGCAGTTAGTACATTCTGTTTCCAGCAACCTGTTTAATGTTTTGGGATCAAGGTTAAGCGAGCATGCCTTTTGACACGGGCTGTTATTTTTATCGGTAATACATTTTTCTTTTTGAAAGCCTACTTTAAGGTGAAAAGGATTAATAAGTCTGGCCGTAACGAGTAGAAAAGCCTGGGGACATATATACCTGCACCACAGGCGCCTGCGAAACATAAATTCTACAAACAGAATTCCAGCTATAAACAGCACTGCAAAAGATATATATTTCTGGATAAACAGGTATTGAAAAATTTTGGCATACCATGAAGGCATGGAAACCTGGTTAAGTACAGGTCCTCTAAAAAACAGGAAAAACAATAATAATCCTGTGCCTAAAACATACATTTTGATTTTAAATCCATTGTGTTTTAAATTTAATTTTTTGAAATTTTCAGGCAGAATACGTTTGGAAAGGGTGTGGACTAATTCTGAAATCAGCCCGAAAGGACATATCCACGAACAGAATACAGTGCCAAAGCACATGGCAATGATTAGAACTATTCCACTGCTGATAAGAAGTTTGATCGGTAAATACTGGTTTTTTATAATTACCTGCAAGGCAGCAAGAGGATCTGTAAGATTCAGGGGGCCGATATGCATATTTAAAAAATTGCCCCAGATAAAAGTAAAGCCAGATTGATTAAGCAATGGAAGTATTATGAATGTTATTGCCACACCAGCCTGTATAATACGTCGATATGTCTTGATAGAATTGAGTTTCATATTATTACAAAAACAGTACAAAATAAAAAAACATAGGCTGTTATCTATTAGGAGTCAAGGCGAAAAGTTCTTGCATAATACATCAGAATCTGTTTTAAAAAATTTCATGGCTGCCATGAAGGCGGTTAATTTTTGTAAAGATCTCAACATCAGATTTAGCCGGGAAAGCTAAAGAAATAGAATACAAAAAAATATAGGTTAATAAAGAGACCTTTGAAAAATGTTCAATTTTGCAAAGGTCTCATAAAAAAGGCCATGAAGGCTTAAGGAGGTTTACCCCTCTTTTTTAAAGCTGCATGGCCTTTTTCAGTTTTGAAGCCACGAAGGTTTCCATGATGGTCAGAAGACCGGATAACCTTTGTGGTTTTTTTGTTTTTAATAAAGGAGACACTAATGAAGAAGCTTTTGTGGTTGATCTGTTTGTCTGGACTAATATTTACCATCCCAGGCCTGGTCCTTGCTGAAGAAGATGAGAAAGAGACTGAGATGATAAAGCTTGAAGAAATCGTGGTAACGGCCACGAGGCAGGATAAGAAACTTGTAGAAACCACTGCCAGTGTTACGATTATTACTGCTGAAGAAATTGAAGAAATGGGGGCAAGTAACATAGTGGATGTTCTTGAGAGCATTCCCGGTGTGGTTAAAGACAGTGATACCCGGGAACGTGTCACCTTCAGGGGAAACCGAAGCGTGCAGTCTGCCGGAGCTTTAGTACTGGTAAACGGTATCCCTGCAAATTCAGGAATTTCAGGATATGTGGAATACGATTCTATACCTCTTGCCGATATAGAGCGGATTGAGGTGTCGCGTTCATCCGGGAGCATAGCCTTTGGGCCTGATGCTGCCCGCGGTATTGTCAATATCATCACAAAGAGAGGGGAAAAGGGACCTCCAAAAATCAAATTTGGCATATCCTGTGGTTCCTGGAACACCCTCGAGGAATCGGCTGGGGTGACCGGAAGAGTAGAAGACTGGGACTATGCTTTTGGCGGCTCCCGTCTGGATACGGATGGTTATGAAGATGAAAAAAAGCAAAGAAGCGCTGCTCATTTAGGACTTGGATACAACTTCTCAGAAGATACCCGCCTTGGTTTTAACCTGGCATGGCGGGATTTAGAATACAATACGTCTGAAAAAAAGACCGGGTGGCAGATTGAAAACTACCGGACAAGCAGTGTTTTCCCAACATCAGAAACAGACTCTGATCTGATCCATAACAGGGAGGACGAGGACGAGAATGTAGCCACTAATCTTGAATTCACCCACAAGGGCAATAATTTTTTTATCAATGGTTTTATTTCCTACGATGATACCGAACATACCTATGATTATCTCAAATATATAATAGATCCTGATTACAGCAAAACCAGTTCATATTACTGTTACAGGGAAGATCGGGACGAAAACAGGTTTCTTGTCAGAACCTCCGGAGGCTACCACTTTTATCTTGCGGAAATTGCATATACCCCCACTTTTGGAGTGGATTATGAAAAGATTGAGTTTGATCAGAAAAAAACATATCCGTGGTCTCCCCAGCCTCTTTCGTCTTCACAAAACACAGCCGCAGCCAAGGGCAATTTAGACACGCAAAGGGAACGCCTCGGTTTTTACCTGAGCAATGAATTTGACTTCGGCGAAGAGTGGGAACTCAATCTGGATGGCCGCGTTGACGACGTGGAATACGACGTCAATAACCAGCAGCCCAAACATTTAACACACAATGTTACTGATTACAGCTGGAACGTAACCCCTGCCTTTCACCCCACGCAGGATTCAACTGTTTATGCCTCAGCCTCCCGGTCTTACTGGTATCCGGTGCTTATCTACTACAAATATGCAATGGAATATGACTCCCCGTTATGTAAAGCCGAAGATCTGGGGGCTGAAGAGTATCTCACATACGAGGTTGGTTACAAACAGCATTTTGGTTCAAAGTTCAACCTTGCCCTCACCGGTTATCTTATGAACGTGAAGGACAAATATATGTCGATTTATGATGGATCGTCCTGGAAAGGGTATAAGAATATCGGCAAATCGGAACACAAAGGCATTGAAGTTGAAGCAACAGGACGACTCTGCCGGTACTTTGGATACCGCCTTTCAGGCGCATATCAGCATGCGGAGTGGGATGAGGCGACCTTCAGGGTTTATGAATGGGGCGCAACCCCTGCGGCTGACACTCTGAAGAATCTCGATATATCCGGGCAAAAATTGCCACATGTCCCGGAGTTTACATCCACACTTGGTCTGAATTTCTATTTCCAGGAGTATTTCAAGTTCAGTGCCGACCTAAACTATTTTGGCAGGCAGTATGTTGATGTGCTTAATCGTTATGAGATGAACGATTATGTTATGGTTGACGCAATGTTGTCTTATACTCGTGGAGCCTGCAAGATTTGGATTCTGGGTAATAACATTTTCGAAAGAGAGGTAGACTATATAGCGAATGAACAGGGGAGCAGAAATGCTGACGGCACACCAAATCATAGTGCTTATTATCCCTTAGACGGGGCATCCGTGGAAGCAGGCATTACTTTTTCTTTTTAAAAAAACATAATTTCACATTTAATGAAAAAACATTTTACCATAATATGTGCTGCGGCTTTTCTTCTATGTTTGCTTGTTTCAGGTGAATCAGCAAGCCGTAAAGCATCGGGAGGAGAAAATATCAGTATAAAGGATACTGCCGGGAGATCCGTGGAGATAAGTCTGCCGGTTAAAAGACTGGTTGTCTTAACCTCCGATGCCCTTGAGATAATCCGAGCGCTTAAGGCTGAAGATCTTGTTGTCGGCGTGTACTCGGACATTTCAAGGGACCCTCAGTTCTGGCCCGAATTAAAGGATAAATCCAGGGTTGGGAACTGGAAGGGGCTCAATTATGAACTGGTTGCCGAGTTAAATCCGGATGTTGTATTATGCTATACGCAGCGTCCAGGCCGGAATATGGAAAGCAAGCTTGAACCTTTTGGCATTAAGGTAATCCGCCTGGATTTTTTCAGGCCCGGCAAACTGGAAAAAGAGGTGGCGGTTTTAGGCCGCATTCTGAAAAAAGAGAAGGAGGCAATGGACCTCATTGCCTGGTACCGGAACAACATTGAACTTATACAAAAGGGTCTGAAAAATATCAGCAATCAGCCTCATATCTACATCGAAGGTGATTCCAGATACCATACCGCCGGACCCGGCTCAGGCGGTAACGAAATATGCGTTTTAGCCGGAGGACATAATATTGCCTGTAATCTTTCCATACCTTATCCTGAGATAACTCCTGAGTGGATTTTGACAAATAATCCGGATTTTATTGTTAAGACAACCACAAAGACCACCTGCGGCACCAGCTATTCAATGGCTGATGCGCTTCCCTTAAAAAGGATCAGAGACAGTGTCATGAACAGACCCGCATGGGAAAACATTCGAGCTGTAAAAAAGAACAAGGTTTTTGTGATGTCAAATGAAATCTGGACAGGCCCGAGGGCTATTATAGGCGCGGGTTATATGGCAAAATGGTTTTATCCCCATGCTTTTAAGGACTTCGACCCCAAAAAGCTCCACAAAGAATATCTTGAAAGATTCCAAGGGATTAAATACAGGGGCGTGTATGTGTATCCAGAGGGGGATGGGCAGTAAATATTTTGCGTCAGTTCTCTGTCTGCTGCCTGCTTATAAAAGGAATTGGGTGAATGAAAATAGAATCTAATGATATATGTGAACAATATAAAGACATCAGACGCAAAAAGGTCTTTTTTTTGATCTTTCTGGCAGTACTGTTGTTTGGTGTAGCCCTGACAGCTTTATCCCAGGGCGCATCGTCCATGGTGTTTAAGGATTCAGTTGCAGCGGTTTTCCAGGATTCTGGTATTGCCCATGCAATTATCTGGGAGTTGCGGCTTCCACGTATGATTATGGCTGTTCTGGTAGGATTCGGACTTGCCCTTTCAGGCACAGTATTTCAGGCCATACTTCGAAATCCTCTGGCATCACCCTATACCCTTGGAATAGCCTCCAGCGCCGGATTTGGGGCTGTTACGGCTATTATTTTCGGCGGCAGCTTTTACAGTGAGTATCTTATTGCAGGAAGTGCATTCTTTTTTGCTCTGATGTCTTCTTTTTTTATTCTCTCAATAGCAAGATTAAGAGGTTCTACCCCGCAGACAATGATACTGGCTGGAATTGCCATTATGTTTTTATTTTCTTCGCTCAGTTCTTTTTTTCAATATATGGGAACAGTTGAAGAGGTTCACGAAATTGTTTTCTGGTTTTTTGGCAGTCTGTCCAAAGTCGGGTGGAAAGAAATCAGCGTAGCCTCGGTTATGATACTTCTTCCTGTACCCGTAATACTAAGATGGTCATGGGATTTTAATCTCCTTGCCGCAGGGGATGAATCTGCAAAGGCATTGGGAGTGAATGTTACAAGAATAAGAATGTTAGGAATGGTTTTTGCCTCCTTGATTACAGCCGCTGCAATATCTTTTGCCGGTGTAATAGGTTTTGTAGGGCTTGTTGCCCCCCATATTGCCAGAATGGTTATTGGAGGAGATCACTGGTTTCTCTTTCCGGCGTCTGCTCTTGTAGGCGCTGTTCTTGTTCTGGCTGCAGATACTCTTGGAAGGACGCTCTGGGCGCCACAGGTCATACCAATAGGTATTGTCACCGCTTTTATAGGGGTGCCGTTTTTCTTTTACCTGTTAATGAAAAAGATGAAAGAATACTGGTAAGAAAAATGAGCTAATGTTATGGATTTTATCCTTATATAAAATGACTAACATCCTTAACTTGAGGCACTTTGAATCATAGTGGCTGAAGTTATGATCAACCACAGACAAGAGCATACTTATAATGTTACGCATTGATGGACTTGATTTCAGATATAAAAGCAAAAACATTTTAAAAGATGTTGGCATGGAACTGAACAGGGGCGAAGTCCTGAGTGTTGTCGGGCCCAACGGAACAGGGAAAACAACACTTCTAAAATGCATTGCAGGCATAATGAAACCCGGAAAAGGTACAATACTAATCGACGGAGAGGATATATCTCAGATGAAGATACAGAAGATTGCGAAATCTGTTGCTTATGTGCCGCAGAGTTTGCCCTCCAGGTTTCCAATCACGGTATTTGATGCGGTTTTGATGGGAAGAAGGCCTCACATTGCATGGAAACCGCGTCAAAAAGATCTGGAACTGGTAGCGGCCATACTGAAAAACATGCATCTTCATGATATTGCCTTGCAAGATTTTGATCAGTTAAGCGGCGGGCAGAAACAAAAAGTCCTGCTTGCAAGAGCAGTGGCACAAGACACCGATTACCTGCTTTTGGATGAGCCTACCAGTAACCTGGACCTCAAACATCAGATGGAGGCCATGGTCATGATTTACAATATGGTGAAGAAAAAGAAAGTAGCTGCTATTCTGGCGATGCACGACCTTAACCTGTCTTCCCGCTTTTCAGACAGGATGGTAATGCTGAAAGCAGGCAGAGTTTTTTGTAGCGGAGAACCACGGCAAGTAATGACAGTTGAAAACATAAAGTCCGTATATGGAGTGGAAGCAGAGATAATTCCGACTAACGGTCATCCGTATATACTGCCGACTATGCCGGTGAACGAGCAAAAAATAACTGAAAACTAAAAAAGGAGAAAACAGATGAATTGGGAAGCTGTCAAAGACGATATGTATTACCGTGGACGAAAGCTGGAGGCTGAAGCACGAAAGGCCTCTGATCCAAATCAATGGCATGAGTATGCAGATCTAAAAATTCTTAAAGGCAGCTATGCATTGGGGATTCACGGATACATGAATGCTGCATGTATGCTTGAATTTAGCGGTGAAACAGATGCCGCAGTATTTGAATATGAAAAGGGTTTGTCTGTTGCGATGCAGGCAGGGTATAAGGAACTTGCGGTCATTCTTGCATATAAGGCTGCACAGATCTACGAGCAGGCAAAGGACTGGGACGCGTGTATTGCCGTTTATGAAAAACTTGCGATTTTCTGCGAGGAGAAAAAGGCATATTTTCTTGCCGCAGATGCCTATGAACACGCGGCAGAGATAATGGCCCAAACAGGTATGGATGTGACCCATTATAAGAAGCCGCTTGATATCTGGAAGCAAAATGCAAAATACTGGGAAGAACAGGGCCAGGATGATGACGCTGTGTGGAGCCGGCAACACATCGAGTTTTACAAAAAACTGTTTGAGGTGACAAAATGATTGGACTTCTGTTTCATGGGCCAGAGGTCTTCGACTCCGGCTGGGCGTCTCGAATCATCAACTCCGTGAAAGTGTTAGATGATGTGCGCTGTGTGCTGGCCGGCACTATGGGACGTACCGCGGTAATTGACAATGGATTGCAAGACATAGAGTTTAGGGGGAAAATGCCGGGAGCCTGTATCAAAGATCTGGCTTCACATGTTGACTCTGTTATTATCGTCAATTATGCTAAATCCGAAGACGCCGGACTTGTCTTTGGCGCCATGGTCGTTGAACGCGCAGGAATAGATATGCCTGTTGTGCAAATAGAATGCAGCGGACCTTTTTTTGTGGAATGGGGTGAAAGATGTGATCCGCATATAATAAACCTGCTGCGGCAAATGGGAATCCCGCAAAGGAATGGAAAACCGATTAAACCATCTGTTTGGGAAGCAGAAGGTAAAGTATACCGTCGAATGACAACTGCTGCATTAGGAGATTTCATGCTTATAAATGGTATTATGGCAGGCAGAGCAACCGGCCCGGAAATTGTAATTGTATGCAAAGACGGCCATATAGTCGAAATTCAGGGAGCAGACGTTAAAGAACATGGAATCGAGAAGCTGGACAGGTTCGGAGGCGTGAATCTGAAAACAGTTAAGCTGGCTTCCACCCAGACGCTCCGACGTATGGAACATACGCCCCGGATACAAAAGACAAAGGGATGCGGAGTGGTGTTTATCGACCATGCCGGCATGCACGTTTACGATTTAGCTCATGAGGTGGAAGGTGTCGTCACAGTAGGAGACGATACAACCGCTGTTGTGGGAGATATTCTATACCGGTTCCAGATTCCCGTTATTGGAATCGTGGATGGAGATACAGACATGATACTCCAAAAGGTTAATTCCACATCAGGATCGGTGAGACTGACTGTGCAAGAGGATGACCATTTCGGGCTGAAAGTGTTCGAAACAGTGTTTCAAGGCAGGCAAAGAATTAATGCCGGCTTCGAGCAGGTGCGGGACCGGATAATAGATCTCGCCGAAAAATCCAAGCAGATATACAGGTGTGAAACTTTTAACAACAACGAGTTATATCAACAAGTTAACCTCTGCCACCATTGCCAGTTTAACATATGAATTTATGCTCTTTTTTGTATAGCCTTTTAGTTCCAGGTCTGATATGAATCGATCATATAATTTTGCGTCCCATGGTATCTCCTTTTCTCTTAATACCTTGTCGGGTAGAGATGCCAACCTGCAAACGCCGGGACCTGGGATGCCATGAACACTATCTGAAAACAAGCTGCTTTTACATTTGCCAAGTCATCATTGGATTTGGGCCAGGAGATCCCTGAGCACTCACATATATAACATTATATAGGAACAGGAAAATACCAATGCAAAAACCTATAAGATATAGAAATAAAAATCTGATCGAAGTATTGGGCCCGGTTGACAATCTGGAAAGCTATGTCAAAGCCGATTGGTGGCGACATCTTTTTAATGCAAATTATCTGCGAACTGACGGAGATGTCGTTGAAGATAAGGACATTACCAAACAAGAGGTAGATATCTTTCTTGCTGCTGTCGACATAACAAAGGAGAGTCGTATTCTGGATCTTTGCTGTGGTCAGGGACGTCACGCTCTGGAAATTGCAAAGAGAGGCTACTCAAATGTTGTGGGCGTTGACAGATCCCATTATCTGATTAACAGAGCAAGAAAGACAAACAAAGCAGATGGGCTGACTGTCGTTTTCAAAGAAGGTGATGCCAGAAAGCTGCCGTTTACAAATGACAACTTTGATATTGTGATAATTGCCGGCAACAGCTTCGGGTATTTTGACTCAGTTAAGGATGATATTAGAATCCTTAAAGAGGTTATGCGAATTTTGAAGCCTTACGGCAGATTGTTAATAGATATCACAGATGGTAACTACATGCGGGAGCATTTTGAACCTCGCAGCTGGGAGTGGATTGACAAGAACTATTTTGTATGTCGTGAACGTTCGCTCTCTGAAAACCGTGAACGATTAGTTTCCAGAGAAGTTATTACTCATGTAATAAAGGGGGTTATCGCAGATCAGTTTTACGCAGAACGACTTTATTCTAATGATGATCTGCATGATCTGCTAAAAAAAGCTGGATTTCGAAATTGTCATAACCACTCAAAGGTATCGTCCGAATCAAAACGCAATCAGGATTTAGGCATGATGGCAAAGCGGATAGTTGTTACCGCTTTAGCTAAGAAGGAATGGTCGCCTGTCAAAAAACAGTCGAACAAGAAAGATACCGTATTTGTGTTAATGGGTGATCCCAACAAAATGGATTCGGTCAAACCAGATTCAACGTTTGATGATGACGATTACCATACTATTAACGAGTTGAAAAAGGCCTTGTCCGGACTGTCACAATACAGATTTGTCTATATGGACCAGCACGAAACCATGATGAGAAATCTGGAAAAAATAAAAGACAAACGCAGTTGCATATTGAATCTTTGCGACGAGGGTTTTAATAATGAGGCCTCTAAGGAATTACATGTCGCTGCGCTTCTGGAAATACTCGGTTTGCATTATTCAGGCGGCACTCCTCAGTGTCTGGCTTACTGTTACGATAAATCACTGGTACGTGGGATTGCCAAGGAAATAGATATCCCTGTTCCAGATGCTTTTATGATAAGACCGGAAGATACCCAATTTGTTGAGTTTCCACTTGCATTTCCTGTTATTGTAAAGCCCAACCAGGGAGACTCAAGTTTCGGGATTACTCAGGAGAATGTCTGTTACGATATACAGTCACTGGGGACCGCGATTATTGGAATTAGAGAAAAGTTTGGCTACAACAATCCGATTCTGGTGGAAGAATTTCTGACCGGAAAAGATATAAGCGTCGGTATTATTGGGAATCCGGCCACTTCATATACGATACTGCCAATCATTGAAGAAGATTATTCAGCTTTGCCTGAAGGATTGCCGAAATTGTGTGGTTATGAGGCCAAATGGGATCCAAGCTCACCATATTGGAAAATCACATCTGTTCCGGCCAACCTGCCGGAAGATGTTGAGAGATTTTTGGGCGCAAGTTGCATCAAGTTGTTCGAGCGGCTGGAATGCCGTGATTACGCGCGCTTTGACTGGCGATTGGATGAAAACGGCACACCGCGTTTATTGGAGGTCAACCCTAATCCTGGCTGGTGCTGGGACCGGTGTTTGTCAAGCTACTTGTCGCATTTTTTCATAATCGTTTTATTCAAAAAGAAACGCATTTCTTTAAGCCGCTTTATTAATATCTGTTGTCTTCTCCTTCTTTCTCCCGGGGTTTAGAAATACC
>Ga0207996_1001218_pt1 | contig 18556 bp, 24 predicted proteins | sample AntAceMetag02UKG_FD_184773 | JGI IMG/M metagenome (GOLD analysis project Ga0207996, IMG submission 184773) | Saline lake microbial communities from Ace Lake, Antarctica - Antarctic Ace Lake Metagenome 02UKG (SPAdes) (version 2) | ecosystem: Environmental > Aquatic > Non-marine Saline and... | reverse complement strand
TGGTGTTCGCCGTGAAGAGAAACTGCCGAAATACTTCTTTCATTTACAACCGGTGAGGTATGCCCTAAATTATTAAAAAACTATAAGATATTGATTATACAGGGAATAAAAATATCTTGACATAAGGGGGTATAGAATGTCCCTGAAAAGCTCGTCCCTGAAAAGCTTGTATGTTCCCCACAAGCGTGGGGATGAACCGCACCTAATACTATTGGTAAAAATAATTTAAAAATGTTCCCCACAATTTCGTTGACTTCACGAGAAATTCTTGAAAAATCTCACTATTTCTACTAATTCAACCTATTAATTTTATTCAAAAATATTTTTTATTCAATAAATTATACTATCGGGAATTGCTGTTTCTTGACGGGCAATACCTGAAACCGGCAGGTGCGGAAAATATTTCAGTTGTGCTTGACAGAATCAGAAAAGGATATATAATCTATACTAAATTGATATAGATTAAATCTATTGGAATTCTATGTATATAAAAGTCAGGGAAAAGGAGTTCAAAAAAATGAAATTCATAGAAAGTACGAAGGCGGATTCTACCCTGGATCTGGTTTGCCGCATGTGTCCTCTTCATCTTCTGGAACCGGGAGAGAAACTGGCGTGTATGGAAAGGGGCCAGGTGTTGGAAGTACTGACCGATTATGATGGTGCATTGGAGGATATTCCTTCCTGGTGCGAGAAATGCAGTCAGGAATTCCTCGGCATGGAAGAATGCGATGACTGTTATAAACTGTATATTAAAAAGACCCACTAAAGGAGATTGACATGAAAAGGGTTTATATGGATCATGCATCGGCTACGCCGGTGAAAAAGGCGGTTATTGAAACAATGTTGCCCTATTTTGACCGACACTTCGGCAATCCGTCCACGGTCTATGATATGGGGCATGAAATCAAAAAGGTCATAGAGGAACAGCGGGAAAAGGTGGCACGGCTGATCGGCGCCAAACCCGGCCAGATCATATTTACTTCGTCGGGAGCCGAAGCCAACAACCTTGCGATCAAAGGCACCGTTTTTGCCCGTCAGAAAAAAGGAAACCACATTATCATTTCCGCGATAGAGCATCATTCGGTTCTGAATTCGGCAAGATTTTTTGAACGAATGGATTATGAGGTGACTTTTCTGCCGGTAAATAAATATGGGCTTGTGGATCCGGAGCGTCTTCGTGATGCCATACGGCCGGAAACCGTCCTTGTTTCAATCATGCACGCAAATAACGAGATCGGCACCATTGAGCCGATCACGGAACTTTCCGCCATATGCCGGGAAAAAGGTGTTGTTTTTCATACGGATGCGGTTGCCACGGTGGGCAACATACCCGTGGATGTCAATGAACTCGGGGTGGATCTTTTGACCCTTTCAGGCGTCTCCCTCGGGGCGCCCAAAGGCGTTGGAGCACTCTATTTCAAAGAGAGGTTAAGACTCATGCCGTTGATTCACGGGGGCATTCAGGAAAACGGCAGGAGAGGCGGCACCGAGAACGTCCCGGCAATCGTCGGACTCGGCAAGGCAGCAGAAATTGCTACGGAGGAACTCGAAGGGAATGAAACCCGCATGCGCGAATTAAAGGGCCGTCTTGTCGCGGGTATTCATGAGCGCATCGAGCAGGTCAAATATACCGGACATCCCGAAAACAGGCTTCCGGGGCATGCGAGTTTTTGTATCGGCAGCATTGAGGGGGAGGCATTGATTTATATGCTCAACCAGCATGGCATCTATGCAAACACCGGCTCGGCCTGTGCTTCAAAGGCTCTCAAGACATCACCTGTCCTGGTGGCCATCGGAGTTCCCCCCGAACTTGCACAGGGGTCTATCGTTTTTACGATGAACAGCGAAAATACGATGGATGATGTGGAGCACGTGCTGGACAAGCTTCCTCTGGTTGCTGCAAGACTCCGGGAGTTGTCTCCTGTCTGGAATCAACATTAAATTGTCATGAGGGAGGAATCGTTCAATGAAACTATCCACCAGAAGCCGTTATGGAACCAGAATGATGCAGGAACTGGCACAACATTATGATAACGGGCCTGTACGGATCGGTGACATTGCAATGCGGCAGAATATATCCGTCAAATATCTTGAGCAGCTTATCATTCCCCTGAAGCAGGACAATTTTATAAAAAGTGTCCGGGGACCCAAGGGCGGCCATATGCTTGCACGGCCGCCTGCAGAAATTACCGTCGGGCAAATTGTCAGAACCCTCGAAGGCGGAACCGATCTGGCCGGGTGCATTGAACATCCGGGTGAATGCGCAAGGTCTCGCGGATGTATAACCCGGAGTATCTGGGAAGATGCCTCAAAAGCGATGTATGATAAATTGAATTCCGTAACACTATCAAAATTGCTTGAGATGGAAAAAAAATAATTAGACACTCTGTGAGGAGGTAAATATGTATTCAGAAGAAGTAATGGATCATTTTTCAAATCCGAGAAATGTAGGTACAATCGAAAATGCGGACGGAATCGGAGAAGTCGGCAATCCCGTCTGCGGAGACATGATGACGTTTAATATCAAGGTGAAAGATGGCATAATAGAGGACGTAAAATATAAGACATTCGGATGTGTGGCGGCAATTGCCGTATCCAGCAAGGTCAGCGAAATGACCAAGGGGAAAACACTGGCGGAGGCCAAGTCCATTACGAAAAAAGCCGTGGCCGAGGCTCTTGATGGTCTGCCAAAGGAAAAAATGCACTGCTCCAATCTTGGCGCCCAGGCCTTGAATGAGGCGATCAAATCATATGAGGAGAAAAAAACCGGAAAGACAGCAACCCCAACAATGGCCATAAAAGGGAACAAAACAAAAGGACATGCTATCTGTTGCCATTGTGATGAACAAAACCCGGTGACTGCAAAATTTTGCATGAGCTGCGGGGCAAAACTGGATGTCGGATGTTCATAACTTTTTAACTTGACGGCTGTGTCATTGATATTGAATACTGACCACCTGGGATCGAATTTTTATATTAGGAATATGGACATGAATAATATCCAATCTAAACAGGCTGTTTTGCATAAGGATGGCACCCGCAGGACTTTCGAGCAGGCATTAATCGGGGAAGAACCCCTCTTGATACGAATTGAAGATCAGCCCTATTCGGTCATCATGCGCACCCCTGGGGAAGAGATCCCTCATGTGGCTGGTTTCTGCTTGGGGGAGGGTGTAGCAGATGAATTTGAAGATATCGCGACCATCGGTTATTGTGAACAAATGGCCCCAAACGTAGTGACTGTTAAACTTCAGCCTGCCAGACGGGAAAAGGTGGCATCCTTATTAAAAAGAAGGTGCTTTATCAGCCAGACAAGCTGCGGCATTTGCGGTAAGGAAATGATCGAAGATCTGGGCCAGGCGCTTAGGCCGGCTACAGATGAAATCACAATTAACATGGGCCAGGCCATTGAATGTGTAGAACAGCTTAACGGTCACCAGGATCTTTATAAAAAAACCCATGCATCGCATGCATCCATGCTCTTTGATTCTCAACTCAATGTGTTGTCGTCAGCAGAAGATGTGGGACGCCATAACGCACTTGATAAGGCAATCGGCAAGCTGTTTCTGAGCAGCCGTCTGGCCCAGGCCCGTCTGGCAGTCCTTTCTTCCCGGATCAGTTATGAGTTGATCCAAAAGGCGGCCAGAGCCCATCTGTCCATCCTCATCAGCATGTCACGTCCTACTGCCCTGGCAGTTGAATTGGGGGAGAGTCTGAATATGACCCTGGCCTGCCTTGCCAAACCGTCCGGGCTGCTGGTATTTTGCGGAGAACAACGCCTGATCAAAAACAGGTAGCCCTTATCCATAGCCATCCATTTTTTTAATCTTTTCCTTGACAGCAGAAGGGTTTAGACATTATCCCTTTCTAACCGGTGCCCATGCACAGCGGCCCTTTCGTATGGAGCGGGCACGATCCGGTGAGAATCTTCGCTGTATTTTTTCCCAGAAATTTATCAAAATCAGTAATCCACGGGCAATCCCGGCTCTTCATGGGCAACCATTATGAGGAGGTGTAAATGCATTCTGTTGAAAAACCTGAAATGTTACAGGCAAAGCGTAAGGCCATTGAAAATTTTCATGATCATGTCAGTTCAGGAAAAGTATCATTCTACCGGCAGTTGAATATGGAATTTGTACCGGGTCGCAGGGAAGGGCCTTATCTGTGGGATATGGATAATGAAAAGCGGCTGTTTAACCTGCATACCAACGGCGGGACCTACAACCTGGGTCATCGCAATCCGGAGGTCATCAAGGTGCTCCGGGCCGGGCTTGAAGAGATGGATATCGGCAACGGACACCTGATCAGCAAAGCCAGGGCTGATGCGGCCGAACTTTTGGCGGACCTCATGCCGGGCGACCTGGAGTATACTGTTTTCGGCGTGGGTGGCGGTGAGGCCGTTGATCTGGCCATCAAGGTAGCCCGGGCCTACACCGGGCGGACCGGTATAATTTCCGCCCTTGGAGGATATCACGGACATACCGGGCTGGCCATGGCCGCCGGTGATGAAAAATACCGCGCCCCTTTCGGACCTCAAGTGCCCGGGTTTCAGCAGGTGCCCTTTGACGATTCAGACGCCCTGGACAAGGCTATGGATCATGATACGGCGGCGGTTGTACTGGAAACCATCCCGGCGACACTGGGCATGCCCATTCCACAGGCGGATTATTTTAAAAAGATACGCGCCATGTGTGACGCCAAAGGCGCTCTTTTGATAATAGATGAAGTTCAGACCGGCCTGGGGCGAACAGGGAAACTGTGGGCATTTGAGCATTTCGATGTGATCCCGGACATGGTCGTGCTGGGCAAAGGGCTTTCCGGCGGCATTTACCCCATCACTGCTACGGTTTTGCGTTCTCCTCTGGAATCCGTGTTTCACGCAGACCCGCATATTCATGTTTCGACTTTCGGCGGCTCCGAACTCGGCTGCCTTGTGGCCTGCAAGGTGCTGGAGATCTCATCCGCCCCTGATTTTCTGGACCGGGTAAATCAGCTCGCAACCTATTTTGCACAAGGAATTGCCGGGCTCAGGGAGAAACATGCCCTCTTGACGGGCTTCCGCCGGCTCGGCTTGTTCATGGGGCTTGAAATGGAAGATGAAGACTGCGGCCCGCTCCTCTCTCTGGCTGCATACCAGCATGATCTTTTGATGGTGTATGCCAACAATTGCAAATCGGTCTGCCAGTTTTTGCCGCCCTTGACGATAGACGGAACTCAGGTGGAGTATGTGATCCGACAACTGGACAAAGCCTTGACGACGGTGCGGGAATTTAAAAAAATTTTGTAAGCAGAGGGCTGCGGGTGAATCTCAGGGGGAAAATATGGTACTGGGCCAGGAATTATTGGAAAAATTTGAACGGGGGCTGGACACCCGGTTTTTGGGCAGTTCGAAAATATCGGCGACCCTTATCGGATACGGAGAGATATCGGCCATCTTTCAGATCGGCGACGATCGTACGACGGTCTACAAGCGGATGCCGCTTTTCAGCGATACTGAGAAGGCCGAACAGTACGCCGTCATGCATCGTGATTACTGCGATCTGCTGACCGGGGCAGGGCTGACACTTCCGCAAAGCAAAACTGCCGTCGTCACGCTGCCGGGGCGGCCGGTTGTCCTCTATATTGCACAACAAAAATTTCCTTCCCGCTGTGTGGCAAACAAGGTGATTCAGACCTGCGACCCGCAGAAAGCAAAATGGCTGATTGAACGGATCGTCAATGAAATGATAAAATGCTGGCAGTACAACAAATCAAGCGGGCCCGAATTCGAACTGGCCCTTGACGGCCAGATATCAAACTGGGTACTCATTGAGAATCAGGACAAACCTCTGCTCTATTTTATCGATACCAGCACCCCTTTTATTCGCAGAAACGGGGTAGAACAGCTTGACCCGGAACTGCTGTTGCAGTCGGCTCCGGCATTTTTGCGCTGGTTGTTACGCCTGTTCTTTGTAGACGACGTCATGAAACGCTACTATGATCCCCGCCAGGTTCTCATCGACCTGGTTGCCAATTTTTATAAGGAACAACTATCAGACCTGGTGCCCATGGCGGTAAAAACGATAAACGATATCATCGGGCCCGACATCCTTCCGCTGAAAATAGTTGATGTGGAAAAATATTACCGTGAAGACAAATTCATCTGGACTTTGTTTCTGGCCCTTCGGCGTATGGACCGCTGGCTGACGACCAAGATTTTCAGAAAGCGCTATGAATTTATTCTTCCCGGGAAAATTCATCGATAGGGGTGCACAGGGGAAACGTTTGTGAATTTGCGCATTTTTGCAGCCATCGGTTTGCCATCAAGGGCGCCAAAACAAACCGAAGGGAGGAAGTTGTCTTATGATACAGTTTTGTATCGCAATCAATCGTGAGACAATCTTTTTTTATCGTTTCTTTTATAATATTGAATCGTTATATGTCATTACGGTATCAGTGCCTTAAAAGATATGTCCCGATGTATAACCATGTACCCGTCATTTCTCCTTTCAGTTATTATCCCTTGAGTCCCTGTAAATTGCCGGAAAGCCCTATGGCAGGGAGGGCATGAAAAAAAATATAAAAAGGGGCTGTTTCTGGCACGCATTTTGATTATATAATTATTAATCAGATACGGTTATTCCCTAATTTAATCTGATCATTGGATATTAACTAACCCATTGGATAAAAAGTCTGTGAAATCTTGCGATAATAATATTAGAGATACGATTCAACTGGCAAAAGATATGATTGATCTTGCAAATAAAGGGGATCTGGAGAGAGAAGATACGGGTTGCGGTATTCTCTATGGAGTATTGCGGGATTGTGCATATAAATTGAAAAAGCTTGCTGAAACTGAGAAAGAGAATCATATACGGAAAGGATGGTGGCAATAAAAAGCAGCAAGATATTAAAATATGCGAACAGGTGTACGGATAGATCAAATAGAAACCGCAGTTGCATATTTTGTAAAGCGGTATTTCATAGAGGTAAATCCAGTTGATACAAAAATTGTTCCCTGAAAAATTATGGGAAAACAAGAAATCAGTAATTACCGACAGGAGGAAATTATGGAAAATCAAATATTGAATGCCCTGAAAGAGGCGGGAAAACCGGTAAGGCCCGGAGATGTGGCCAAAATGATCGGTGAGGACAGCAAGGATGTGTCGAAAATTATCAGTAAGCTGAAGAAAAGCGGAAGGGTGATATCTCCCAAGAGATGTTACTACGCGCTGGGTGATGTATAGGTATCAAAAATATTTCTACAAATGGATCAAGAAGAAACAAGAAAGGGCCAAAAAAACATGAGCTATGATTTTAATATAGATGAAATATTTGAAATGGCTGAACAGATTGAAAGAAACGGGGCTTTATTTTACAGGAAATCGGCGGAATCGGTTACCGACCCTGACGAGAAAAAGCTTTTGACGGAACTGGCCGAAATGGAAGATGAACATGAAAAAACATTCGCAGCGTTAAGAGCCGACATAGCTGAAGAAGATAAAGCCGCAACCGCTTTTGATCCTGAAGACGAAACGGTTCTCTATCTCCGTGCATTAGCCGATGTCAGGATATTTTTTAAAAAAACAATCGATACATCATCCATGAAAGAAATTCTAAAAGAGGCGATCATTGCTGAAAAAGATTCCATTGTATTTTACCTGGGCATGAAGGACATGGTTCCGGAAAATACCGGTAAGGCAAAACTCAATGCAATTATCAAGGAAGAAATGGGCCATATTAAGCTCTTGAGCGGCAAGTTGTTGGCTATTGCCAAATAAGCGATATGTGGGAAACCACATTAAACGGTTGCAAAAAACGGTTAAAGGGAAGATCCGACCCCCAATGGGTCGCTCTTCGGAAAGATCACAACTATAGACGCACACACGAAAAGGAGAAAGCATGACGGATTTAAAAGGAAGCCAAACCGAGAAGAACATCCTGACGGCATTTTCAGGGGAATCCCAGGCAAGAAATCGTTACACTTATTTTACAAGTCAGGCTAAAAAAGAAGGTTACGTTCAGATTGCTGCTGTTTTTGAAGAGACGGCAAATCAGGAAAAAGAGCATGCCAAAAGGCTTTTTAAACTGCTTGAAGGCGGCGAAGTTGAAATCACCGGCGCATTTCCGGCCGGCGTCATCGGTACCACTCTCGAAAATCTGAAGGCATCCGCCCAGGGAGAAAATTACGAGCATACTGAAATGTACCCCGGGTTTGCCAACATCGCCAGAGAAGAAGGCTTCACTGCCATTGCCGTTATATTCGAAGCCATTGCCGTTGCAGAAAAGCAGCATGAGAAAAGATACAATGACCTTGCTGCGAATATTGAAGCGGACAGGGTATTTCAAAGAGCCGAAAAGGTCGTGTGGCGCTGCCGCAACTGCGGTTTTCTTCACGAAGGCACAGAGGCACCCGATATGTGTCCGGCCTGTGCACATCCCCAGGCACACTTTGAGATGCTGGGTGAAAATTATTAGCACCCTGTAACCGTTTACGGTTTGCAGTTATCGGTTCACGGTTGATAATACCTGATTTTTCAAAGGCATATGAGTTTTCGGCCAGACACTATATAGTTTGCCCGAAAAACTGTGAACCGATAATCGTGAACGTTTACGCACCCTTAATTGAGCAATAAGATCAAGATTTTGATTTTACAAATAACCAATGGGATTTATCCCTGAAAAAAGGAGGAACAATCATGGCGGAAAAACTGGAAATTTATAAATGTGAGGTTTGTGGGAATATCATTGAAGTGCTGCATGGCGGCAAGGGAGAACTTGTGTGCTGCGGCAAGCCCATGGTGCTTTTTACGGAAAATACTGTGGATGCGGCAAAAGAGAAGCATGTTCCCGTGGTTGAAAAGATTGAAGGGGGCGTAAAAGTCAAGGTCGGTGATGTCGCACATCCCATGGAAGAAAAACATTATATCGAATGGATTGAAATTATTGCCGACGGCAAAGCCTACAGGCAGTTTTTAAACCCGGGCGATACGCCGGAAGCAACCTTTTATGTTGAAGCCGATCAGGTATCGGTAAGGGAATACTGCAACCTTCACGGATTGTGGAAGAGTTAAGCCGGCAGAAAAATACATTCAATTGTATTGGCCGCATAAACACTGAAGAGGGTAGGGGGGTAGGAGGAGTGCTCTTCGTGCATGGGACATTGTTGATAATACCTGCCATGCCCCTTGCCCCTCCTGGTTGTGAATTTCAGGGCGCGGTCACGCGAATTTTATAAGGGAAGGAGAGTCAATGGCCAAAGCACTTATTGTATTTGCCACCAGAACCGGAGCAACGGAAAAGATAGGCGATCTGCTTGCAGAGGGGATCCGAATCGCCGGCCATGAGGCATTTGTCATCGCAGTCAATGAGATAAAAAAGGAAACCGACCTTGAGGGGTATGATGCCGTTGTCTTTGGTTCCCCCACCTATCATGGCGATATGATGCAGAAAATGAAAACGTTGCTTTTTCTTGCCGAAAAGGTGAATCTTGAAGGAAAAATCGGGGGGGCTTTCGGCGCTTTCGAATGGAGTGGAGAAGCACCGGGCCGTATTTTTGATACAATGGAAAATATTTTCAAGATGGACATGGCTGTCGGCCCTTTAATGCTTAAATCGGCCGATCTTGGCGGTGGCCTTCAGATGGCCCATGAATACGGGAAAAAGATAGCAGAAAAGATGTAAAATCAGCCCGCTTGAAAAAATAGTTGATATATGTTCTTCAAGCCCTCTATTTATAGCAGATATGATAAAAATTATACATCCGGGCGGTCAGGGTTTACTGCTCAAAACACAAAACTAAAAGGGAGGTTTTTATTATGTCTACGCCAACACATTGTCCTGGGTTTGAAAGTTTTAAGAATTTAAAGTCTTTTAAATGCAAATGTCCCGAATGCGGCGAGGAGAAAGAGATCTTTTCAGATGAATTTGATAAAATACATAGATGCGACAAGTGCGGAAAGGAAATCGATTTCAACCAGTGCACTTTGGATGGTAGTGCCGGGTGATTGCCGGAGGGTACGGTTTTGCAAAACACTATTACTGCTTTTATTCAAATAAAGGGGTGATGTATGGATGTCGTGATGCTTTCTCGGTTGCAGTTTGCCGCCGCAACCATGTTTCATTTCCTGTTTGTTCCGCTCACATTGGGCCTTTCCGTGATTATTGCCTATATGGAGACAAAGTATGTAAAAACAGGCGATGAAGTTTATTTGAGAATGACAAAATTCTGGGGCAAACTTTTTTTAATCAACTTTGCCCTGGGGATTGTTACCGGAATTACACTGGAATTCCAATTCGGAACCAACTGGTCCCGCTATTCCGCATACGTGGGTGATATATTCGGCTCTCTTCTTGCCATCGAGGCTACCGCCGCCTTTTTTCTGGAATCCACTTTTATCGGCATTTGGGTTTTCGGTTGGAAAAAATTATCCGCCAAAGCCCATGCAGCGGTGATGTGGGTCGTGGCCGGTGCCGGCAATATGTCGGCAATATGGATACTGACCGCCAATGGCTGGATGCAGCATCCGGTGGGATATACGATTCGTAACGGCCGGGCAGAATTGACTGACTTTGCAGCAGTTGTATTTAACAAATTTGCGATTTTGGAATTTTTCCACATGATACCCGCTGCGTTTATCCTGGGCGCTTTTTTTGTCATGGGGATCAGTGCCTATCACCTGTTGAAAAAACAGCATATCGATTTGTTTACCCGCTCTTTTCGGATTGCGCTTGTGTTTGGGCTCGTTTTTTCAATTTTTATCGTCATAGAGGGAGATATGCACGGTGTCCACGTTGCCGAAACCCAGCCGGCCAAGCTTGCAGCCATGGAGGCGCACTGGGAAACAGGGACAAGGGCTCCGATTATCCTTTTTGCCATACCCGATGAGGAAAATGAAAGAAATCGCATAGAAATCGGTAAGATACCGGGGATACTCAGCTTTTTGGGATACCACGATTTTAACGCAGAAGTGCGGGGGCTTAAGGATTTTCCCAGGGAGGAAAGACCTCCGGTTTTGATAACTCTGTTTTCGTTCAGAACCATGGTTGCCCTTGGCACGCTGTTTCCGCTATTGACCATCATCGGCTGGTTCAGGCGCAATCGGCTGATGGAAAGCCCACTGTATCTGAAAATAATGGTCTGGGCCATCCCCTTACCCTATATCGCCATTGAACTGGGCTGGGTGCTTGCAGAGGTCGGACGCCAGCCATGGATTGTTTACGGCCTGATGAAAACATCGGATGCCGCATCTCCTGTGGCAGGAACCCAGGTGCTGTTTTCTTTGATTGGTTTTTTTCTGGTATACGGCCTTCTGGGAGCAGCGGGGTTTTACCTTATGGCCAAAAACGCCAAGGCAGGCCCCGGGAAAGCACCAGCGGAATCAGTGACAATGAAAATGGATGAGTCGCCTGAGGTTGTTTCAGGGTAATCCGTCCAGAATGTATTTTTGTCTTGGATATAATTGGTATAATACAATGATTGGTCGTTGAATGTTATACGATTCAGTTTTAAGATCGGGGGCAGAAAATGGTTTTACAGTCAATCTGGTTTTTTTTGTGGGGTCTGTTGTGGGCGTTGTTTTTCATGACGGATGGATTTGATTTCGGAGTCGGCACTCTCTATCCGTTTCTTGGTAAAACCGATTATGACAAACGGGTCATGATTAATTCCATAGGCCCATTCTGGGACGGTAACGAAGTATGGCTGATCACTGCCGGTGGTGTTACCTTTGCCGCTTTTCCACTTGTTTATGCCGTTATGTTTTCATCGCTTTATTCAGCCTTGATGCTGATTTTGTTTGCACTGATTCTGCGCGGTGTGGCTTTTGAATTCCGGGGCCATGTGGATGATCCCCGTTGGCGAAAGGTGTGGGACGTTTGTATTTTTGTCGGCAGTTTTACGCCGGCTTTGCTTTTCGGTGTGGCGTTTGCCAATATTTTTCAGGGCATACCCTTTGACAGACAGGGCGTTTACCATGGAACCCTGCTGACCCTTCTAAATCCATACGGCCTGCTGGGGGGTGTCTTTTTCTTGTGTCTTTTTCTGGTACACGGGGCTTTGTGGCTGACGGTCAAGACAGAGGGGGACCTCCATGAAAGGTCTGTCTCTGCGGCGGGTAAATTATGGGGCGTATTGCTGCTTGTGGCCGTAAGTTTTCTGATTGCAAGTGCATATTCAACAAGGCTGTATGATAACTATGTTGCCCATCCTGTATTGTTTAGCGTGATTTTGATAACGGTTGCAGCGCTTGTCGGTGTAAGAGTATATTTGGCAAAAGGTGCTTTTTTCAAGGCCTGGCTGGCTTCCGCACTTACAATTGTCGGCTCTATTTTTTTTGGAATCATCGGGCTTTTTCCAGCGCTGTTCCCTTCCAGCATAAAGGCAAAGTACAGCCTGACTGCGTTTAATGCATCTTCCAGTCCATTGACCCTCAAGATTATGCTGATTGTCGTGATTTTGTTTATCCCGATTGTTGTGGCTTATCAGATATGGACTTATCATCTTTTTAAAGGCAAGGTGATGGAAGAAGATTTAGAATATTAAAAAATTTGATGCAATAAAATTTAAATGTATATTGCCGGGATATGTAGTATACAGCTCAGTATGCATTTGAAAATTTTAATTTCTTGAATAAACCATATAACAAAGGAGGTTGCGTATGCCTGAAGAAATGGAAGTCGGGTGTGCTCGCCCAACAGGGGGGCCTGTTGGTGAGGCTGCTGAAACAAATGAAATAGAAAATGGAATAATAAAAAAGGAGGAATCTGTCATGATTAAAGTCGGCCGGAAGGCACCTGATTTTACTGCGCCTGCATACCTGAAGGGAAAGTTTGTCAACGTTAAATTGTCTGATTACCTGGGGAAATGGGTTGTATTGTGTTTTTATCCGGGCGATTTTACTTTTGTTTGAGCGACTGAAGTTTCGGCAGTTGCCGAAAAACATGATGAATTTGAAAAGTTGGGTGTGGATATCCTTTCCATGAGCATTGACAGCGTTTTTGTCCACAAGATGTGGAACGATCATGAATTGTCCAAAATGGTGGAGGGGGGCATTCCTTTCCCCATGCTGTCGGATGCAGGCGGAAAAGTAGGTACTGTATATGGAATTTACGATGAAGACGCCGGCGTTGAAACCAGAGGAAGATTTATCATAGACCCGGATGGTGTGGTACAGGGATATGAAGTCCTGACCCCTCCGGTGGGAAGAAATGTGAATGAATCATTGCGTCAGATCCAGGCATTCCAACTGGTACGCAACAGCAAAGGCTCGGAGGCAACCCCGTCCGGCTGGGAACCTGGAAAGGTGACGTTGAAGCCGGGCCCGGATCTTGTGGGAAAAGTCTGGGAGGTATGGACGACGGATATGGCGTTTGCGAAAAAGTAACAGGGGCCATCGCGAATAATGTGAATGCGGCAGACATGCGTCCGCATGTGCCCAAAGGTTAATTTTATTATGGGAAAATAAGAAGGGAGAGTATAATGGATAAATATGTATGTACGCTTTGCGGTTATGTGTACGACCCGGAAGAGGGTGATCCGGATAATGACGTTGCACCTGGAACCAAATGGGAAGATGTGCCCGACGACTGGGAATGCCCGGTTTGCGGGGCGCTAAAAGATGATTTTGAGAAAGAAGAATAACGATATTGCACCAGATAGAGCAACAATAGGGGCAGGCACGACGCCTGCCCCTAAGATACAACGGCTGATTTACTGGGGCAAAATTTTATAGTTTTTATGAATTTATCAGGAGTAGGAAAATAAAAAATATGGAACCGGTCAAAATTGCAAAAGGCATTTACAGCGTAGGAGTTACCGATTGGAATATCAGGGATTTTCACGGGTACTCCACATATAAAGGGACAACCTATAATGCTTTTTTAATTGTAGATGAAAAAATTGTTCTGATCGATACGGTTAAAAAAGAATTCTCCGACCAGCTGCTTGATAATATTGCAAAAATTGTAGATCCAAAAAAAATTGATATTGTGGTCAGCAATCATTCGGAAATGGACCATTCCGGAGGCCTGCCCAGAATTATGCATAAAATCGGAGAAGATAAACCGATTTATTGTTCCAAGATGGGATTTAAAAACCTTTCAAGCCACTTCACGCAGAAATGGAACTATCATCCGGTTGAAAATACTGAAGAGCTGAACATTGGGGAAAAAACATTGACCTTTCTTGAGACCCGGATGCTCCACTGGCCGGACAGCATGTTCACCTATGTAAAAGAGGATAAAATTCTTTTTTCCAGTGATGCTTTTGGACAGCATTACGCCGGTGCGGAAATATTTGATGACCAGGTCGGCGATGAAATTATGTTTCATGCCAAGAAATATTTTGCCAATATCCTGATGCTCTATGGGGCGAAGACGTTAAAGCTGCTGGAAAAAATCAGGGAACTTGGCCTTGAATTTGATATGATTTGTCCGGATCATGGTATTTTCTGGAGAAAAAATATTGGTATGATTATTGACTCCTATGTAAAATGGAGCCGGCAGGATTCTGAAAAAAAGGCTGTGGTGGTTTACGATACCATGTGGCACAGTACGGAAACCATGGCTGAAGCCATTGTCTCGGGGCTTGCATCTGAAGGGGTTCCGGCGAAGCCGATTCATATAAGAAGCTCGCATCGCAGTGATATCATAACGGAAATCCTTGACGCCAGGGCTGTTATCATCGGTTCTCCAACGCTGAACAATCAGATGTTTCCCACTGTGGCGGATGTTTTGACATATATCAAAGGCCTTAAGCCGAAAAATAAAATAGGAGCCGCATTCGGTTCCTATGGCTGGAGTGGTGAGGCGGTCCGAATGATCAACAAAGAACTGGAGGCAATGAAATTTGATATCGTCGATGCCGGCTTAAAATTGCAATATGTGCCGGGTGAAGAAGGGATCAAGGCCTGTTATGAATTGGGCAAGAATATTGCCCGGGCCATGTAAGTGATAGTTTAAGGTTGACGCTAAAAAAAATTATCGGGAAATTCAACATTGACCTTTAGGTCATTCAGAAGAACTTTTTCCAATAAATTAAAATCGTTATCATAACTTTCAACACGGACCGGCAGATTGATTTTTGTATTGATCCACAACAGATATTGAGAAATTCCTTCAAAATCAAATCCCTCATTTCCCTTTACAGATAACACACTGTAAATATTTTTATTATAAGCTTCTTGGTTTATGATTTCTTCAGTTCCATTTTCCGACAGCATAAGAACATTTTGTAGCAACGCTCCCAGGTCTGATTTGTCAACAGTATGTCCTTTGGGATCTGTAATTAATGAAGATTCCGGTTTCAGGCTTATTGTAAATGAGCCAAGATGCTTAAATGGTTTAAGTTTAACCCTGTGTGTTTTCTGATTGTAAACAAGTGTAGCACCCTTATGGGGTTTTACAAATATCATTTTAATAAATCCGGGTTTTTGATAAAAGTAGTGAATGATATTAACACCATTTTCACCTTCAGACTTTAAAAAAGTTGAATACGATGAAATTTTATCGAAGTTTTCAATTAATTCCCTTGTTGAAAGTGCAAAAACGGGTGAATGGAAACAAACCAGGACAATGAACAACATTAAAATAGCTTTTAATCTATATTTTAGTAAACTCATTTTGTTCCATTCGGACGTTTTTTTTCAAGATTTTTTATGAGCCCTTCAAATCCTTTATTCAAAATTTTGTCATGGTTTTTAACAAAATACGAACGTGCAACAGGAGACAGAATTTTCATCCATAATTTTGTTGGGCTGACATTCCATTCAAGCCATAACTCGGTACCGGTTCCTTTTTCCGAGAAGCGGCACACACCTCCACCTTCCAGATCTCCATTGATTTTTGTAGAAATCAAGGTCATGGGAACAATTTTGTCAATAAATGAGTAAAAAACCAAACTATACGGTATATATCCCCTGACAATTGATTTGTAAGTATTTCCTTCAACCGACTCAGGGTGGTGCAAATTATCAACCCGTTCAATCCCTGTCCACCATGAAGGCCAGTTTTCAAAATCTATGATTTCATTCCAGATAATTTCAACAGGTTCATCAAAGGAAAATCTCGTATTCAGTTTGTAAGAATTGCAATCATTAAACATTGGTCATGTTCCTGTTTTGAGTTCATCATCAAATATGCCCGGATCTCAAGTTTTATGCCATTATTTTAATATTTTTGACCTACATCAAGGTTATACACTATTTATTCGGCTATGTAATGATAAACGGGCTGAAAGGATGTTCTTTTTCCTTTCAGTGTTATAAATTTTTGAACGGAGAGATACTATGAAATGTCCAGGGCAGGATACGCAATACTGGAAACCGGGTGCTATTTTTGAGGTGAAATGCCCGAAATGCGGTCACATAGTGGAATTTTTTAAGGACGATACCACCCGGAAATGCGGCAGTTGCGGTCATCGGTTCGTAAATCCCAAGATGGATTTCGGCTGTGCAGCCTATTGCCCGTTTGCGGAGCAATGCCTGGGCACTTTGCCGCCGGAACTCTTGGCTCAGAAAGCGGATTTGTTAAAAGACAGGGTAGCCATGGAAATGAAGCGCTATTTTAAATCTGATTTCAAAAGAATCGGCCATGCTACCCGAGTGGCCCGGTATGCGGAACATATCGGCAAGGCTGAAGGCGGAGGCCTTGCGGTGATTCTCAGCGCCGCATACCTGCACGATATTGGTATTCATGAAGCGGAAAGAAAGTACAACAGCACTGCTGCAGGCTATCAGGAGCAGGAGGGGCCGCCCATTGCCAGGGCCATTATGGAAAAACTCGGGGCAAAACCCGAGATGATAGATGAAGTGTGTGATATCATAGGCCATCACCATCACCCGCGACCTGAAGAGACATCGAATTTCAAGGTGCTTTACGACGCGGATCTAATCGCTAACCTGGAAGAAAAGCAGGAGAGAAAGCCTTTGGATCCCGAAAAATTTGTCAAAATTATTGAGCAGTCGTTTTTGACGGACGGCGGCAGAGTAGAGGCAAGAAAAGTGCTTGGTATTAAACCGGAAACCCAATAGACATCCTTTAATGGTGCAAAAGCTGGAATGACTGCTTTTATAGCGTTTGTTTCATTTGGCCTGCCCCTTGACACGGATACTGACGGAGAGGAAAAATCATGAAGGTAAAGCGCAAGATCATTAAAATAGACGAAGACCTTTGCAATGGGTGCGGGCAGTGTGTACTTGCCTGTGCGGAAGGAGCCATTCAGATAATCGACGGAAAGGCAAAGGTGATTTCAGACAATCTGTGCGACGGGCTCGGGGCGTGCATTGGAGATTGCCCCGAAGGCGCTCTGGAGATCATCGAGCGCGATGCCGAAGAGTATGATGAAGTCGCTGTGGAAAAGCATCTGGCCCAGGGGGACGCGCCGGCGCCGGCCCCGGCCATGGCCTGCGGATGCCCTTCGACGCATATACAAACCTTTGCACCGGCCTCTTCCTGCGAAAGTGCCAATATACCGGCATCCATTGAAGATGCCCGGTCGGCCCTGACTCACTGGCCGGTACAGATACGGCTCGTGCCTGCACATGCTCCGTTTTTAAAGGGCGCTGACCTGCTGATTCTGGCCGACTGCTGTGCCGTGGCCTATCCACGTTTGCACAAAGATATGCTCAATGGTAAAGTGGTGATGATGGGATGTCCCAAATTCGATGATACAGATGCGTATGTCGAGAAATTTGCGGATATTTTCAAGACTGCGGATATCAAAAGTATCACCGTCGTGGTGATGGAAGTCCCCTGCTGCTCCGGGCTTCCCATGATTGTCAAAAAGGGAATGGCGGTAGCTGGTAAAAAAATTGCCATCAAAGAAGTGGTTATCAGCACAAGGGGCGAAATACTTGAGCCGGTGTTAACCCGAATTGCATAAGCAGGGGATCCTCCGGATGTCGCGAATGCCGGAGTAAATCCAAACCGGCACAGTCTGTCTGTATATTCAGGCCATCACGCCCGACGTGTTCAATTGTTTCAACTAGCCCGTGGCCCGGCGCCTTTCTCGGCGCCGGTATTGTACCCGACCTTCAGATGCGACACCTGGCCACGCGTACCGCTCAGATTCACGATCTCGGCAAATTTTTCAAAGCGGTCTGTAACGATTCAGCATAGTCTCAGAGATGGCTGGCATAATACCCTTGGCATTCCTTTTGAGAAATGTCTTTATAAAACCTCGTTTTCCACCTCTGAAATAGAGCGGTCGAGTATTGAGATGATCTCATCAAGCTCTCGTTTTTCAATAATAAAGGGCGGTGCTATCAAAATATGATCGCCTCGAATGCCATTCACACACCCTCCCCCGGGGTACAGTATCAATCCTTTCTCAAACGCTTTTTTCGCAATCAAAGCGGCGATTTCCCCACCCTGTTTGGAATGAAATGGTTCTTTTGTTTTTTGATCTTTGACAAATTCAATACTGATCAGTATTGACTGCCTAAAAGAAATGGGTGCGGCTCTTATGAAACAAGTTAAAGTTACCGAAAATAGAGGTGGTCAGCATTACCAGCATTGATTTCATGCGACTTTCTGGAAAGATAATCGAGCTGCCAGGGGCTATCTGACCTTAGTTTTA
>Ga0207996_1001210_pt1 | contig 18654 bp, 8 predicted proteins | sample AntAceMetag02UKG_FD_184773 | JGI IMG/M metagenome (GOLD analysis project Ga0207996, IMG submission 184773) | Saline lake microbial communities from Ace Lake, Antarctica - Antarctic Ace Lake Metagenome 02UKG (SPAdes) (version 2) | ecosystem: Environmental > Aquatic > Non-marine Saline and Alkaline... | reverse complement strand
TTCTGGAAAGCGGCGAACCACGTGATGTGCATCATTTTGCCATGCTTTTAGGTTACGGCGCGACGGCGATCAATCCCTACCTTGCCTTTGACGTTGTGGCGGATATGGCAGGAAAAGAACTGTTGGATGGTCAGATTGGGGTTACCCAGGCTTTAGAGAACTACATCCTGTCGATTTGCAAGGGGTTGCTAAAAGTGATGTCAAAAATGGGCATTTCGACGCTCCGGAGCTATCGGAGTGCCCAGGTTTTTGAAGCGGTTGGTTTAAACACCACGCTGATCGATCGCTACTTTCCCGGCACGGCCTCCCGTATCCAGGGGATCGGTATCGCGGAAATAGCCGCCGAAGCGAACGTACGCCACAGGGCGGCCTACAACGGCGCTTTTGATATACCGCGTTTGCTCCCCAGCGGGGGTCGTTACAGATATCGCAAGGATGGTGAGAGTCATCTTTGGACACCGGATGCCATAATCAAGCTCCAGCGTGCGACGCGGAACAATGACTTCTGTCTATACCGGGAATACGCGAATCTGATCAACGATCAGACCAAACAGGCCAGCACATTGCGGGGCCTGTTTAAATTCAAAGAACGGAAGGCCATTCCGCTTGAGGAGGTCGAGCCGGCCGGCGAAATCATGAAGCATTTTGTGACCTCTGCCATGTCATTCGGCTCAATCAGCCGGGAGGCTCACGAGACGATTGCTATTGCCATGAACCGCATTGGTGCCATGAGCAACAGTGGCGAAGGGGGGGAAGATCCGGGACGGTACGACCCGTTGCCCAATGGCGACGACCGATGCAGTGCGGTCAAACAAGTCGCCAGTGGCCGGTTCGGGGTTACAACGGAATACCTGGTACATGCCAAAGAATTGCAGATCAAGATGGCGCAGGGTGCCAAGCCCGGAGAGGGCGGACAATTGCCCGGATTTAAGGTTGATCCGGAGATTGCGCGCGTGCGACATACCACGCCGGGGGTGACGCTTATTTCGCCGCCGCCGCATCATGACATTTACTCCATTGAAGATATCAAAGAGCTTATCTTTGATTTAAAGAACGTGAATCCCGCTGCCAAGGTCTCCGTGAAACTGGTATCCGAAGTCGGCGTGGGAACCATTGCCGCCGGTGTGATCAAAGGCGGCGCGGACAAGGTGCTTATCAGCGGATATGACGGGGGTACCGGGGCTTCGCCACTTTCCTCGATCCACTTTACGGGAGTTCCGTGGGAACTCGGCCTGGCAGAAGCACAGCAGACGCTGATGTTTAACAATTTGCGCGGTCACATCCGGCTCCAGGTGGATGGCCAGATGAAAACAGGCCGGGATGTGATTGTCGCGGCCTTGCTGGGCGCCGAGGAGTTCGGCTTTGCCACCGCGCCGCTGGTGGTGTGCGGGTGCGTGATGATGCGTAAATGCAATGAGAATATCTGTCCCGTGGGGATCGCGACGCAGAATCCGGAGTTGCGCAAACGATTTGCCGGCAAGCCGGACTACATCGTAAATTTTTTTACGATGATTGCCGAGGAGGTCCGGGAATACCTGGCGCGCCTGGGCGTTCGCAGGCTGGACGATCTGGTCGGCCGCAGCGACTTGCTTGAAACCAATCAGGCAATCACTTTTTGGAAGGTCCGCCACCTTGATTTTACGGCTATCTTTCAACATGTGCCCGGAAACAGTTCTCCGCGCTGCGTCGAAACGCGACCACATGAACGGGCGGAGGTCATGGATGTTAAGTTGATCGAACGGGCAAAATCAGCGCTGGAGAAGCGCGAAGCCATCGTGATTGAACGGCCTATCCGGAATGTCAACCGGGCCGTGGGCACGATGCTGTCCGGTGAAATAGCGCGCAGATACGGCGGGGTCGGACTGCCGGATGATACCATTGTGTGTCGGTTCAAGGGGTCCGCCGGCCAGAGTTTCGGTGCTTTTGGTGCCAAGGGGCTAACCATGCGGCTTGAGGGCGATGCGAACGATTATCTGGGGAAAGGTCTTTCCGGTGCCAAGCTCGTCGTTGTGCCTCCCCTGAAGGTAAGCTTTGATCCCTCCACAAACACCATTTGCGGCAATGTGCTTCTCTATGGGGCAACAGCAGGTGAAGTCTACATTTATGGCCGGGTGGGAGAAAGGTTTGCGATCAGGAACAGCGGCGCTTATGCCGTGGTCGAAGGGGTGGGAGATCACGCCTGCGAGTATATGACCGGCGGTCGGGTTGTTGTCTTGGGAAAGACGGGGATTAACTTTGCCGCTGGTATGAGCGGGGGGATTGCCTACGTTTATGATCCGGAAGGAAGTTTCGACAGCCGTTGTAATCTTGACATGGTCGATTTGGATATGATCGTCGACTCTGCGGACATCAAAGAACTGCGGACGATGATTCAAAAGCATTTTGAACACACTGGGAGCAGGAAAACCAAATATATTCTGGCGCATTGGCAAGAATCCCTTCCCTCGTTTGTCAAGGTATTTCCCATGGAATACCGTCGCGCGCTCGGCAGAATGAGCAAAGAGGATGAAGCCACCGAACGGGAGGGCATAATCGATGGGTAAAATCGGCGGGTTTTTAGAATACGGTCGTCAAGAGTATGGGTATCGTCCCGTGGACGAGCGGATCAAGGACTTTAAGGCCGTTGAAATTCCGTTTATAGCAGACACTGCCCATGTTCAAATGGCGCGTTGCCTGGAGTGCGGTACGCCTTTCTGTCACGGCTTCGGTTGCCCGTTGGCCAATGTGATCCCGGAATTGAATGAGCTTGCCTGGCAGGAACGTTGGGAAGAAGCATTGGCGCTCCTGCTGGCGACCAATCCCTTTCCTGAATTCACGGGGCGGCTTTGTCCGGCCCTTTGCGAAGCGGCCTGCGTGCTCGCCATCAATGACGATACGGTGACGATCCGACAAATCGAATTGGCGATTATCGAAAAAGGCTTCGCCAAAGGCTATCTTCAGCCGGCTCCGACGCCGGAACGTTTTAAGGAAAGGATTGCGATTGTTGGATCCGGACCTGCCGGCCTGGCCGCGGCCGATACGCTTAATAAGGCCGGATACCCGGTCGTTGTTTATGAGCGTGCCGCAAAGATCGGGGGGATACTGCGTTATGGCATCCCGGACTTTAAACTTGAAAAATGGGTCTTGGACCGACGGATCCGACTCATGGAGCAAGAAGGTATCCATTTTGAAACCGGGGTCAATGTTGGGACGGATATATCCTGCAAATATCTCAGAAGCCGATTCAACGCCATCTGCCTGTGCGGAGGTGCAGGTGAACCCAGGGATTTGAGGGTGCCCGGTCGCGACTTGGCGGGGATTCATTTTGCCATGGACTATCTTGTTGCCCAGAACAAAAAAAATGCGGGAGAACATTTGAACGCCGCGGTGGATATTGATGCAAGGGGTAAAAGCGTCGTGATCATTGGCGGTGGTGATACGGGTGCTGACTGTCTGGGAACTGCAATCCGGCAAGGTGCCAAAAGCGTCCTTCAACTGGAGATTCTGCCCGAGCCGCCGCAAGTCAGACCCGCCGTCACTCCGTGGCCCATGTGGCCAGCTATCCGGCGTGATTCGACCAGCCATAAGGAAGGCGGAATCCGGCGCTGGGGGGTCAGCGCCACAAGTTTCATGGGTGCAAACGGTCGTGTCAGCCGGGTAGCGTGCGTGGAAGTGAGTTCCGCGCGCCACGCCGACGGACATCTTGAATTCATCCCGTGCCGCGGCACGGAATTTGAGCAGGAAGCGGAACTGGTCCTTATGGCGTTGGGTTATGTCGGTCCTGATCGGAATTGCATTATGGAAGGATTCCATCTTGAATGCGACCCGCCGGTAATGCTGGGCGAAGCTTTGTGGGTCGCCGGGCAAAAAAATGCGGCAATCGATGAATATCATTTAACGAATGCGAGAGGTGTGTTTATAGCGGGAGATATGCGTAGCGGGCCATCCCTTGTTGCCAGGGCAATTGCGGATGGAATATTGGCTGCTCGAGGAATCATGCATTGGCTAAAAAAGCTTGCATTAATGAATCCTCGTTGGTAAACTCAAATCCCATTTGGCAGAGACGCCTCGATGTTTCCTGATTTGCGGTGTTAAGCCGGGAAATTGGCTGTCGGCAATTAATCCATTCTGAAAATTCAGTTAAGCAATGCTGATGTTCGCGCAAAATTTAGCAAAATATTTTTATACTTCCGACGATACGAAAAGATGTTGCGGAGGGGAGATGAGCCATGGTGTTTCATGATCCGGAAAGATCGCCGCGGGAGACATGCGGAGTGTTTGGCATCTTCGGCGTGCCGGGTGCGGCGCCACTTATCTACCAGGGCTTGTTCGCGCTCCAGCATCGCGGACAGGAAGGTGCGGGGATTGTCACCAGCGACGGCCAGCGGGTGTGCTCGATCAAGGGAATGGGGTTGGTCAACGAAGTGTTTGCGGCCAGGGCGTGGGGGGAGTTGCCGGGAAACATGGGAATCGGGCATGTGCGCTATTCCACAACCGGATCCACCCGTATTCAGAATATCCAGCCGCTGGTCGTGGAATGCAGTGACGGTATATGGGCCATTGCGCATAACGGCAATCTGACCAACGCCGGAAACTTGCGCCGGATGTACCGGGAAGCTGGAGCTATTTTCCAGACAAGCACGGATAGTGAAGTCCTGGTCCATCTACTCGCTGACCCCATGTATCGCTTGCGCCCGCTCCGGGTGGCGCGTGCCTTGAATGAACTCCGTGGCGCTTTCTCCTTCCTGCTGATGACCCGGGACTGTGTGATGGCGGCGCGGGACCCGCTGGGGTTCAAGCCGCTCTCAATTGGGAGGCTGAGCGGGGGTTATGTCTTTGCCAGTGAAACCTGCGCGCTGGAGCAGATTGGGGCAGAATATATCCGGGACGTCCAACCAGGGGAGTTGGTGGTGGTGGATAAGGATGGAATGACAGCTTCGCAGTTCGCCGTTGCGTCGGGTCAGTGTCAGGCGCAGTGTATTTTCGAGCATGTGTATTTTGCCCGGCCTGACAGCCAGGTGTTTGGCGAGAGCGTCCATGGCGTCCGCTGTCAGCTGGGATTACGGCTGGCCCGGGAACAGCCAGCCGAGGCGGACATCGTCATAGCGATCCCTGATAGCGGCAATGCGGCGGCACTGGGGTACTCGCGGGGGAGCGGTATTCCGCTGGACTATGGTTTTATCCGGAACCATTACGTGGGGCGGACTTTCATCATGCCGGAGGCGCACCAGCGGTCCGACAGCGCGGACATGAAGCTGGCGGTGGTCCGGGAAGTGGTGAACGGCAAGCGCGTGGTGGTGGTGGATGATTCCATCATTCGCGGAACCACGGCGCGCCGGCGGGTCGCCGTATTGAAGCAGGCGGGGGCCCGGGAAATCCACCTGCGGATTGCGTGCCCGCCGGTCATGCATCCCTGCTTTTTCGGCATTGATTTTCCCACCCAGGCGGAACTGATTGCCGGGCACCGTTCCGTTGACGAGATTTGCCGTTTTCTTGGTGCGGATTCGCTGGGATATTTGAGCCAGGACGGTTTGCTGGCGCCTTTCCGGTTTCCACGCGCCTATTGCACTGCCTGTTTTTCCGGGACGTATCCTATTGACGTGGGGACTGTGCATAGCAAGACGGAATTGGAAGAGGGCGCTCTGCTGGGGCCTGGTGATATAAGGGAGATTTAATGAAATCGTTGCCCCATTTGACTAAACATATTTTTATTACCGGCGGCGTGGTATCGTCTCTTGGCAAGGGCATTACAGCGGCGTCACTTGGACTCTTGCTGGCACGAAGGGGATACCGCGTTCGTATGCAGAAGCTGGATCCCTATCTCAACGTGGACGCCGGTACCATGTCGCCGTTTCAGCACGGTGAGGTGTATGTGACTGCCGACGGAGCGGAAACAGATCTGGATCTGGGCCATTACGAACGAATTGCCGGGGTTGCCTGCATGCGCGACAGCAATTATACAACCGGTCGCATTTACAGTGCGGTCATTGCCCGCGAGCGGCAGGGGGGCTACCTTGGTAAAACCGTCCAAGTGGTTCCGCATATCACCGACGAAATCAAGGCGGCGATCAGTTCGCTCGACGGTGACAACGTGGATATCGCCATTACCGAAATCGGGGGCACGGTCGGAGATATCGAATCTCTGCCGTTCCTGGAGGCCATTCGCGAGTACCGTCAGACCATTGGGCGCCAGAACGGCTTGTTTATTCACCTGACGTTGGTGCCGTTCATCAAGGCGGCGGGTGAACTGAAAACTAAACCGTCCCAACAGTCGGTGGGCATTCTGCGAACCATTGGCATTATTCCCGATATTCTGGTGTGCCGCTGTGAACAACATCTGATGCGCGAGCACCGGGAAAAAATGGCCTTATTTTGCAACGTGGACCTGAACCTGGTCATCGAGGAAATTGACGTTGCCCACTCGATTTACGAGGTGCCGCTTGACTTGGCGCGGCAGAGCATGGATGTTTATATCCTTGAAATGCTGAATCTCCATGTGCGTCCGTTGGCGATGCAGGATTGGGAAGCCATGTTGGCGGTGCAGTTGAATCCGGAATCCGGTACTGTGGAGATTGCCGTGGTCGGCAAATACGTGAGCCTGAAAGATGCCTATAAAAGCATTTATGAGGCATTGACTCATGCCGGCATTGCGCACCATGTGGTTGTCCATATCCGCCAGGTGGAGTCCGAGGATATTGAAAAACGGGGATGTGAACCTTTGCTCAAGGGTGTCCATGGCATTCTGGTCCCCGGTGGATTTGGCGACCGCGGCATCGAGGGCAAGATCGCGGCGGTGCAATATGCCCGCGTTCATGGCATTCCTTTCCTGGGCATCTGTCTCGGTATGCAGTGTGCCGTGATCGAATTTGCCCGTAATGTTTGCGGGCTGGAGCGGGCCAATAGCACGGAGTTCGAGCCGCAGACGTCGCATCCCGTCGTTGATCAAATGGAGGACCAGAAGCGCCAGACGGCCAAGGGTGGCACCATGCGGCTCGGACTATTCCCCTGTGCCTTGGGTGAAGCGACGAAAGCCCGGGCGGCGTATGGCTCGGCCGAAGTCGCCGAGCGGCACCGTCACCGCTACGAGTTCAACAACCGCTATCGCGAAAAAATGGAGGCGTGGGGCATGGTCTTTGCGGGGATCAATCCGGTGTCACGCCTGGTCGAAGTCATCGAGCTGGTGGACCACCCCTGGTTCGTGGCGTGCCAGTTTCACCCCGAGTTTCAGTCCTCGCCGTTAAAGGCCCATCCGTTGTTTATCCGGTTTATTGGTGCAGCCATGGCGTTTCGCGAGCCGGCAGACCAAGCCGCAAGTGCAAAGGCGGGTTGACGTGTAATTGGAAATCGGCAATCGAAAATTTAAAATCTGACCATGCCCAAACGTACCGATATAAAAAAGATCATGCTTATCGGAGCCGGGCCGATCGTTATCGGCCAGGCCTGTGAGTTCGATTATTCCGGTGTACAGGCTTGCAAGGCGCTCAAAGAAGAAGGCTACGAACTCGTGCTGGTCAACAGCAATCCGGCCACGATTATGACGGATCCGGAATTCGCCGACCGGACGTATATTGAGCCGCTGACAATCAGTGTCCTGGAGGAAATCATTCGGCGGGAACGACCGGATGCCTTGTTGCCTACTTTGGGCGGGCAGACCGCCCTCAATCTGGCCATTGAATTATACGATCACGGCATTCTACGACGCTATAAGGTAGAAATGATTGGCGCCCAGGCGGAGGTCATTCGAAAAGCGGAAGACCGTTTGCTGTTCAAGCAAGCCATGATGAAAATCGGCATGGCGGTGCCGGCTAGTGGTTCGGCGCATACCCTGGAAGAAGCGATGCGCGTTAAAGAGCAAATCGGCTCTTTCCCTCTGATTATTCGGCCGGGCTTTACTCTGGGCGGGACCGGCGGCGGCATTGCGTATAATGAAAGCGATTTTAAAACCATTGTCACGCGCGGCTTGACCTATAGCTTCAACTCCGAAGTCCTGATCGAGGAATCCGTCATCGGCTGGAAGGAGTTCGAATTGGAGGTCATGCGGGACAACAAGGACAATTGTGTCATCGTTTGTTCCATCGAAAATCTCGACCCCATGGGGGTTCACACCGGCGACAGCATTACAGTGGCGCCGGCCCAAACCCTGACGGATCGCGAATATCAACGCATGCGGGATGCCACCCTGGCGGTGATGCGCGAAATCGGCGTCGAGACCGGCGGCTCGAATGTTCAATGGGCGCTGCATCCGGGGGACGGCCGGATGGTCATTATCGAAATGAATCCGCGGGTGTCCCGTTCCAGCGCCCTGGCGTCCAAGGCGACCGGCTTCCCCATCGCCAAGATCGCGGCCAAGCTGGCTGTGGGCTATACCTTGGACGAATTGCGCAACGATATCACCCGGAAGACGCCGGCCTGCTTTGAACCGGTGATCGATTACGTGGTCACCAAGGTGCCGCGCTTCACGTTCGAAAAATTTGCCGCGGCGGACACCACGCTGGGCACCCAGATGAAATCGGTCGGGGAAACCATGAGCATCGGGAAGACGTTCAAGCAGTCCTTGCAGAAAGCGCTGCGGTCGCTGGAAACCGGCCGGGCCGGATTCGGCGCGGACGGAAAAGACTTGCCCTATGAATCGATGTCCGACGAGACCCTGAAAGCGGAATTGATTCGACCCAATGCCCACCGGCTGTTTGTAATCCGGGCGGCGTTCCAGCGCGGGTGGACAGTCGAAACCATTCATTCGTTGACGCAAATAGATCCCTGGTTTCTGCGGCATATGGAAGAATTGACGGCATTTGAAGAGGAGATACGGAGCGTGCCCTCCCTGGCCGCGCTGACCCAACAGCCGGCGTTATTCCGCCAGATCAAGGAATTCGGATATTCCGACAGGCAAATCGCCTTTTTGTTGAAATCGACCGAAAGCGACGTGCGCCAGGCCCGTCAAACGATTCGGTTGGAGCCGGGATATGAATTGGTGGATACGTGTGCGGCGGAATTCCGGGCGTTTACGCCGTATTTTTATTCGACCTATGGCGAACAAAACGAAAGCCGGCCCCGTGACCGGAAAAAGATCATGGTTCTCGGCGGCGGGCCCAACCGGATCGGACAGGGGATTGAATTCGACTATTGTTGTGTGCACGCGTCGTTTGCGTTGCGGGATGCCGGGTTTGAAACCATCATGGTCAACAGCAACCCGGAAACGGTCAGCACGGATTATGACACCAGTGACCGGTTGTATTTCGAACCGTTGACGCTGGAAGATGTCCTCCATATTTATCGCCGGGAACAATGTTGGGGTGCCATTGCCCAGTTCGGCGGCCAAACGCCGCTCAATCTGGCGAAAGCCCTGGAGCGGAACGGCGTCAATATCATCGGCACCAAGCCGGCCGATATTGAAGTGGCGGAATCACGCGAGTTGTTTCATGCATTGATCGTTCGGCTGGGGTTGCGCCAGCCGGAGGGGGGTACGGCCACCACCATGGCCGAAGCGGAAACGCTGGCTGCGCGAATCGGGTTTCCCATCCTCCTGCGACCTTCGTTTGTCCTGGGCGGCAGGGCCATGTATATCGTGTATACGATGGATGCCTTGCGCCAATATCTGCCCGAGGCCCTGGATGTCTCTCAAGATCGGACGGTCTTGATTGACGATTATCTGGAAAATGCGGTGGAAGTGGATGTCGATTGCATTTCCGACGGAGAGACCACCGTATTGGGCGCCATTATGGAGCATGTGGAACTGGCCGGGATTCATTCCGGGGATAGCGCGTGCACGATTCCGGCGCCCACCTTGCCGCAGGCCGTTACCGACAAGATCCGCGAGGATACCTTTAAATTGGCGCGTGCGCTGAATGTCTCCGGATTGATGAACGTTCAGTTTGCCATGAAAGACGGCGACGTCTATGTGCTCGAGGTTAATCCGCGAGCGTCGCGGACAGTGCCGTTTGTCAGCAAGGCCATTGGCGTGCCGTTGGCCAAGCTGGCGGCCCTAGTGATGGCCGGCTTTAAACTCAAAGATATGGGATTTACCCGGGAGGTGATCCCCCGCCATGTCTCCGTGAAAGAAGCGGTCTTCCCATTTATCCGCTTTCCCGGCATCGATGTGATCTTGAGTCCGGAAATGAAATCGACGGGCGAAGTGATGGGCATCGATCCGAGCCACGGCATGGCCTTCTTGAAAAGTCAAATGGCGGCTGGAAATTCTTTGCCCATTTCAGGCAATATATTCCTGAGCGTCAGGGATGTGGACAAGGAAAATCTCGTCCCGCTGGCCAAGCGTCTGATTGGGTATGGATTCCGGATCTATGCTACGCGGGGAACCAGCACCATGCTGCGAGATTATAAACTGAAGAGCGAAGCCCTGTTCAGAATTTCCGATGGCAGGCCGAATATCCTGGATATGATGGCTGAGCGTGATGTCGCTTGGATCATCAACACTCCTTCGACCGGGGAAAATCCGCAGATCGACGATATCAAGATGCGGGCGAACGCCGTGGTTAAAGGCATTCCGATCACCACGACTCTGGATGGCCTGCGCGCGGCCATTGATGCGCTTGAGACGTTCAAAGAAATGAAACACATGGAAGTATGCAGTCTGCAGGAATATCACCGTCATGCCCCGCGTCTGAACCTTCCCGTAGTGGAGAAAGATTCATGAATTCCAGATGGAACTGGCACGATCAAAGAGAAAAGCCGGCCTTTCTCGCCCTGGAGGATGGAACCGTGTTTCACGGCTATAGCGTGGGCGCGAAAAAAGATGCGCTGGGCGAGGTTGTTTTCAACACCGGCATGACCGGATATCAGGAAATCCTCAGCGATCCGTCATACAGCGGCCAGCTGGTCACTATGACGTATCCGGAAATCGGCAATACTGGGATCAACGAAATCGATATGGAATCCCGGCGCTTTTTCGCCAATGGGTTTATCATGCATGAAATGAACAAACCGAGTAATTGGAGGGCGACGATGTCTCTCGGGGAATGCCTGCAGGATCACGGCGTTCCGGCCATCGCCGGCATTGATACGCGCGCGCTGACCTGCAAGCTTCGCGAGCAAGGCACGCTCAAAGGCTATCTTGCGGTTGCGGGGAAACTGGCGGAGAGCGAAGCTGTCCGGCTGGCGATGGAGTGGCGCGGATTGGACGGCCAGGATTACGCCGCCAAAGTGACGTGCGAGAAGGCTTATACCTGGGATGAAGACGGTCGGTTATCGGCCTCCTGGGGCATGGCCGACCGTTTGCCCCCCGCGGACCTGAACATCGTCGCTTATGACTTTGGAATCAAATGGAATATACTTCGCAGTATGCGCCGGAACGGCATGGCGGTCACGGTGGTGCCCGCGCAAACCTCCGCCGGGGAGGTTTTGGCAATGAAACCGCAGGGAGTCTTGTTTTCGAATGGTCCGGCCGATCCGGGCGCGGTGACCTACGCCATAGACGCGGCGCGTGAACTGCTCGGGAAAATGCCCATCATGGGCATCTGCCTCGGCCATCAAATTCTCGGACTGGCCGTTGGGGGCAAAACATGCCGTCTTAAATTCGGCCACCACGGCTGCAACCATCCCGTCCGAAACGAGGAGACCGGACGGATTGAAATAACCTCGCAAAACCACAATTTTGCCATTCAATCCGGCTCGCTTGATCCGGACAAAATCATCGTTACGCATGTGAATTTGAACGACAATACAATTGAGGGCATCCGGCACAGGACAATGAAAATGTTCGCCGTCCAATATCATCCGGAATCCTCGCCGGGACCGCACGACCCGTTTTATCTCTTTCGCAAATTCCGTCGGATAATTCTGGAAAGATAGTCTTTCGGAAAGGCCTGATGACTAAAATCGAAATTCGAAATTCGAAATTTCACGGAGAATGGATCGCAGTCCTGGATTTCGGTTCCCAGTACACCCAGCTTATCGTGCGCCGCATTCGCGAGCAGCGTGTCTATTCGGAAATAATTCCGCACAATGTCCCCCCCCTTGAGATCAAACGCCGTCGGCCGGCTGGCCTGATTCTCTCCGGTGGTCCCGCGAGCGTGTTTGACCGGAATGCGCCGGCTTGCCATGCTGATTTACTGAACCTGGGCATCCCGGTGCTCGGGATATGTTACGGTATGCAACTGATCGGCAAACTGCTCGGCGGCCAGGTCAGGCACGGGCAAGCGCGGGAATACGGTCCGGCCCAACTGACGCTCACGCCGGCGCACCGGCTCTTCCGGAAACTGCCGCAAACCATTAAAGTCTGGATGAGCCACGGCGACCAGATTGCCGTCATGCCGCCCGGATTCAAACGCACGGCGACAACCCGCACCTGCCCGGTTGCCGCCATGGCGGATGACCGGCGCCGCATCTACGGACTTCAATTTCATCCCGAGGTAATTCACACGCCGCGCGGCGCGGATATTCTGCGTCAATTCGTTTTTTCAGTCTGCGGGTGCCGGGGTAGATGGAAAATATCCCGATTCGTCAGGGACAGCATCAAGACAATCAGGCGGAGAACCGGAAAGGACGGCGTGTTGTGTGGTCTGAGCGGCGGGGTGGACTCGGCTGTCGTGGCCCTTCTTCTGCATAAAGCCGTCGGACGGCAACTGCGCTGCATTTTTGTTGACAACGGCCTTTTGCGCCATGGAGAAGCCGAACAGGTTGAAAAAACATTTCGCCAGACTTTCGGGCTTGACCTTCACGTCGTCCGTGCTTCTTCACTCTTTTTAAACGATCTCAAGGGCGTGACTGATCCGGAAACAAAGCGCAAGCGCATCGGCAGAAGGTTCATTGATGTATTCAGCGCCGAGGCGCGCCGTTTCCGCTCGGCGAAATACCTTGCACAGGGAACGCTTTATCCGGACGTGATTGAAAGCTCCTCGCCGACGGGCGGTCCCTCCGCAACAATCAAGAGTCACCACAATGTCGGCGGCCTGCCTCCGGATCTCAAATTCAAACTGATTGAGCCGTTGCGCGAACTGTTCAAGGACGAAGTCCGCGAGGCCGGACGCGCGCTCGGCCTGCCGGCGGATATCATCAACCGCCAACCGTTCCCCGGCCCGGGACTGGCCGTTCGGATCATCGGCGAAGTCACGGCCGAGCGGGTCGCCATTCTCCAGCAGGCCGATCTCAGGGTCCAAGAGGAAATCGCCAGGTACCCGCGCGTTGCCGAAATATGGCAGGCTTTTGCAATTCTCCTGCCGGTCAAAACAGTCGGCGTAATGGGTGATGGCAGGACTTACGAAAATGTCTGTGTGTTAAGGGCCGTTACCAGCAAGGACGGCATGACGGCCGACTGGGTGCGTTTGCCTAACGCGCTCCTCGCCCGCATTTCAAGCCGGATCATAAATAAAGTGAGGGGCATCAACCGTGTTGTGTACGACATCAGCTCAAAACCGCCGGCCACAATTGAATGGGAATGATGAGCCGGCACAGGCGTTAAGCGCCTTCTTTGATTGTTTAAGCACCGCTCACCCCCTGCGGTTTTTCGCGAAACTGGTAAAGACATGGTACAGCACATAGAAATAGGATTGCGAAGCGGCGTCCGCGACGCGCGCGGCGAGAACGTCATGGCAAATGCCCGCAAGGTGCTCAACCTGCCATTGCTCGCGGTTTGGACAAGGACCATCTACAAAATTGACGCTGAGCTGACCGTCGCCGAAACTGAAGCCGTCTGCCGTTTTTTCCGCGACCCGGTGATTGAGGAGGCGGCCGTCGGACGCCTTCCGGCGCCTAAAAACTTCAACTGGCTGATTGAAATCGGTTACAAACCAGGGGTCACCGATAATGTCGGCCACACGGCGCGGGTTCCCCTGCAGGATATCATTGACCGCCGGCTTACCGAAAGCGCCCAGGTATACACGGCAACGCAATATTTCGTCAGGGCAAAGGGCATGCCGCGCCCCGCCGCGCAAAATCTCGCCTCAAACCTGCTGGCCAACGAACTGATTCAAACCATCGCGATTTATTCCGCGCGGGAATGGGCGGCAAAGCCCGTTGAAACAACCGCTCCGGCGATCCGCGAAAAAACAGACAGCACGGTAGGCGTTTACGATCTGAGCGGCAGCGACGAAGACCTGCTCGGCATCAGCCGTGAAAACATTCTATCGCTTTCGCTGGAGGAAATGCGCGTTATCCGCGATTATTTCAAGAAGCCGTGCGTCAAGGCCACGCGCATTTCCCTGGGGCTCCCCGGTCAGCCGACCGACGTGGAGCTGGAATGCATCGCGCAAACGTGGTCCGAGCACTGCAGTCATAAAATCTTTGCCGCGAAAATAAGATACACGGACGAGCGCGGCCGGGTTGAACAGATTGACTCACTCTTTAAAACATACATCTGCGCTTCCACCGAAAAGATCAGGAAATCGGTCAAATGGCTCGTTTCGGTTTTCAGCGATAACGCCGGAATTATCCGCTTCAACAAGCGGCTCAACCTGGTCTATAAAATTGAGACGCATAACAGCCCCTCGGCCCTTGACCCGTATGGCGGGGCGATGACGGGGATCGTTGGCGTCAACCGCGATCCGATGGGCACGGGTATGGGCGCGAGCATGCTGTGCAATGTTTGGGGCTACTGCCTCGGCTCGCCCTTTTTCACGGGCAATTTACCAAAAGGCTTGATGCATCCGCGCCGGATAAGGGACGGGGTCCACCAGGGCGTAATTGAAGGGGGCAACCAGAGCGGGATTCCGTGGATGCGCGGTTTTGAAATATTTGACGAGCGCTACATCGGCAAGCCGCTTGTCTTTTGCGGCACGGTCGGCACTCTGCCGGTGAAGGTCGGCGGGCGGCCCGCGGAGCGCAAGGAAGTGTTTCCGGGCGATCAAATCGTCATGCTGGGCGGGAGAATCGGAAAGGACGGCATTCACGGCGCGACTTTTTCATCGGAGGAGCTGCGCGAAAAATCTCCCGTGCAGGCGGTTCAAATCGGCGACCCCATTACCCAGCGCAAGATGTATGAATGTTTGATTGAAGCCCGCGATCTCGGCCTTTACCGCTCTTTAACCGACAACGGCGCCGGGGGCTTGAGCTGTTCCGTTGGCGAAATGGGACGCATGAGCGGCGGCGCCGATCTTGATTTGGCGAAAGCGCCCTTGAAATACGCCGGTCTCAAACCATGGGAAATTATGCTCTCCGAAGCCCAGGAACGCATGACGCTTGCCGTTGCACCCGATAAAGTCAGGCCTTTGCTTGAATTGGCCGGAAAGCGCGATGTGGAAGCGACCGTTCTGGGGTCTTTCACTGATTCTCGTGCATTTGTAGTCCGTTTTAATGAACGCATAATCGGAAGGCTGGATATGGATTTTCTCTACGAGGGTTGCCCGGTTCTCCAGCTTGAAGCCCGCTGGAATCCGCCCAAAAGAGGGGGTTCCAAGCCGGACAAAGCACGCCAGGGTAAAAAAAAATTCAACAGCTTGCTCCGCGATTTGCTGGCCGACCTGAACGTTTGTTCAAAGGAGTTCAAGAGCCGGCAATACGACGGCGAGGTCAAGGGATTGAGCGTCATAAAGCCGTTTGGCGGAGTGATGTGCGATATGCCTTCCGATGCTACGATCATGCGGGTTGAATACACAACCAACGAGGGCATTGTGCTCGCCGAAGGAATCAACCCGTTCTATTCCGATCTGGACGCCTATCACATGGCCGCATCCGTGATTGACGAAGCTATCCGCCGCATTATCAGCGCCGGAGGCCGCCTGGACCGGATTGCCGGCCTGGACAACTTCTGCTGGCCGGACCTCGTTTTGTCCGAAAAAAACCCGGACGGCCCGCATAAACTCGCCCAGCTGGTCCGCGCCAACAAGGCGCTCTACGACATTACCATCGCCTTCGGCGTGCCGTGCATTTCGGGCAAGGACAGCTGCAAAAACGATTCCACCCGGGGCGGCAGAAAGATTTCCATCCCGCCCACCCTGCTTTTTTCAACCATCTCAAAAATTGACGACGTCCGTAAGGCCATCACACCCGATTTCAAACAAGCGGGCGACCTGATTTACCTGGTCGGCCTCACCCGGGCCGAACTCGGCGCTTCCGCTTACCACCGGCTCCTCGGACAAAAGAGCGGCGTCAGGAACCGGCCTGACGGCAGAGTGCCCGAAGTTGATCCGCTTTCCGCCAAGCGCACTTATGCTGCCTTGAGCAAGGCAATACGAGCTGGAATCATCCGCTCGGCACACACCCCGACCCGCGGCGGGCTGGCAATCGGATTGGCGCTCTGCACTATGGGAGGAAATTTAGGTGCAAGGATCAGCTTGGATTTGGCGCCGCGCGATGAAGATTTAAGCGATGAAGATATTCTTTTTTCCGAATCCAACAGCCGGTTCATTGTATCAACAAGCCCTCATGACGTGGTCAAACTTGAACGCTTCCTGAAAAACATTCCCCATGCCTGCGCGGGAGCGGTCACAAATGATAAAAAGCTCATTATCCAAGTCGCAGGCAAACGCGAAATTATTTCCTTCGGGCTGGACCAAATGAGACAATTATTCAAGGAAACCCTTTATGGCGCATAAACCTCCTATTTTGATTCTCACGGGATACGGTGTCAACTGCGAGGCTGAATCAATGCACGCCTGGAAGACGGCCGGCGCGAATCCGTGCCTGGTTCACCTGCACGACTTTATTGAACAACCGTCCCGGTTAAATCAATTTAAAATCCTGATGTTTATCGGCGGTTTTTCATTCGGCGACCACATGGGATCGGGACAGGTCATGGCCACGCGTTTGCGCTTCAAAGCGAAAGATGAGATCGTCAATTTCATCCGCAACGGCAACCTGGTGATGGGCGTCTGCAACGGTTTCCAGGTGATGGTTAAACTGGGGCTTTTGCCGGGATTTGACGGCGATTATCTGAGCCGCTGCATAACGCTTACCCACAACGACTGCGGTTTTTTTCAGAATTTCTGGGTCAATATCGGCTTTGAGGCAAAATGCCCCTGCGTTTTCACGCGCGGGATTAAAACCATGCCCCTGCCGGTCCGCCACGGCGAAGGCCGGATCATGACCTTGGACAAAAACGTGCTAAACAGGATTGAAAAGGAGCATTGCGTCGTTTGCCGGTATTTGGATACACGCACCGGCAAACCGGCCATGCGTTTCCCCGATAATCCGAACGGGTCCCTGAACAGCATTGCCGGATTGTGCGATCCGACCGGGCGCGTCTTCGGCCTCATGCCTCACCCTGAAGCCTATCTTTTCCCCGAAAATCATCCCCAGTGGCAGGGGCAAAAACTTGCCGATTTGCTTCCGAAAGACGGACTCGGGTTGAAAATATTTAAGAACGCGGTAGATTATCTGAAGAAAGAATAACGATGAGCCACTGCTCAAATATTTTTGTAGGGGCCGCGCCGCGCTTGAGCACCATCGCCCTGCATGCTGGACAGCAACCGGATCCGACCACTGGTGCCAGGGCGGTTCCAATCTACCAAACCGCATCCTACGTCTTTAAAAGCGCCGATCACGCTGCGAATCTTTATGCGTTGAAGGATTTTGGCTTTGCCTATACGCGCTGGGCCAATCCGACGACCGATGTCTTCGAACGGCGCATGGCGGCGCTGGAAGGAGGTTCCGGAGCGTTAGGGGTAGCCTCGGGACAAGCCGCAATCGTCTATGCGTTACTTGCGATCACAAGGTTTGGCGATGAAATTGTGGCGACAAACAATGTGTATGGCGGCGGTTACCATCTGTTTCACTATATGTTCCCAAAGCTTGGGCGCACGGTGAGATTTGTAGATTCCCGTGATCCGGCCGCCATCCAAAGGGCCATCACGGCCAAAACCCGCGCGGTTTATACGGAAACGATAGGCAATCCGAAGTTGGACGTGCCGGATTTCACGACGATTGCCCGTGTCGCCCACGAAACCGGGGTGCCGTTTGTCGTTGATAATTCGGTGGGCGTCGGCTTGGTGCGTCCGATTGATTATGGCGCGGACATCCTGGTTATTTCGGCCACCAAATATGTTGGCGGACATGGAACTTCAATTGGCGGCGTTATCGTGGATGCCGGCACGTTTCAATGGGACAACGGCAGGTTTCCGGAATTCACGGAACCGGATCCCGGTTATCAGGGGTTGGTGTATTGGGATGCTTTCAGGAGTGTGCCGGGTCAGGGAAACATCGCGTTCATCGTTAAAACGCGGATGACGTTACTGCGCGACCTGGGTGCCGCGTTGAGTCCCTTCAATGCCCATCAATTCCTGTTGGGGCTGGAGACCTTGCCGTTGCGTCAACGCCGGCATTCCGAAAACGCGCTGGCGCTGGCGCGCTGGCTGAAAAAGCATGCCCGGATTAAATGGGTCGTCTATCCCGGGTTGGAAGACGATCCGAGCTATCCGATCGCATCTAAATACATGAAGCTGGGCTTTGGCGGGCTGGTGGGGTTCGGCATCCAGGGCGGGGTGGCGGCCGGCATAAAGTTCATCAACTCCGTCAAATTGCTTTCTCATCAGGCGAACATAGGGGATGCGAAAAGTCTGATCATCCACCCGGCTTCTACAACGCATCAGCAGTTAAGCGCCGGGGAACAGCGGGAAACCGGCGTTACCGAAGATTATCTCCGTCTATCTGTCGGCCTGGAAGATATCGAGGACATCCAGGCGGCTAAATCATTCGATTGGGACACCATCGGCCTGACGGCACTTAACGGAGGATACATCATCGCGCCGGGCAACGACGCTGAAATGCGTTTTGCGCCGGAGTTTGCCA
>Ga0207996_1001209_pt1 | contig 18660 bp, 16 predicted proteins | sample AntAceMetag02UKG_FD_184773 | JGI IMG/M metagenome (GOLD analysis project Ga0207996, IMG submission 184773) | Saline lake microbial communities from Ace Lake, Antarctica - Antarctic Ace Lake Metagenome 02UKG (SPAdes) (version 2) | ecosystem: Environmental > Aquatic > Non-marine Saline and... | reverse complement strand
AACCGATCCACCACAGGAGAAGTACGTCTATGAGGCCATAAATTTTAACGAAAACTTAACTAAACGATCATGTATAGGTGACGCGACCAATACGGTCGGCTAAAGCCAATACCTTTGTCTGTCGTTGCCTCTCCAATTGATCATTTTGCAAGAAGCTCAGCTTAGAGGGGTATATTGCAGGAAAACTCTTTGCTTCCATTGCAGAGGCAGTTCCCGGTGAACTGACACGGGAAAAATTCATCCATGCTATACAACGGATTGACAGCTTTGATCTTGGAGGAGTTATCCTTCATTTTGGCGACAAACCCAACCGGGGAATGACCACCATTGAGCTCAGCAGGATTTACCCGACCATTCAGAAGCTGGACACAAATGAATAAGCGGCAACCACCAGTCCTGCGGGTGAGCTAATGGTGGCATCACACAGACCATCCTTGGCCTCTGCACCCTTTCGAGCAGCATTGCTGGTGCTTCTGGCGCTTGCTCTTTTTATAGCGATATTCTGGAGCATCAATGAATATCAGACCCACCAGCAAAGTATCTCCAATATAGAACAAAACTACAAGGAACTCTATCAGGAAAGAGTACGGGAAGAGCTTGCTAATGTCATGGAGTTTATCGACCAGCAGCGTGCCCAGGCAGCGCTCCGTGTTGAGGATGAATTGCGAAGAAAAGTTCAATCTGCTTATACCATTGCGTCACACATCTACCAGACACACAAAGAGAGCATGAACAGCAGTCAGCTGCGTTCCATGGCGACAGAGACACTGCGTCCCATTCGCTGGGACAACGGTCGAGGCTACTATTTTGCGGGGAGGATCCGGGAGAGCAGGATTGATCTTTTTGCTGATGACCCACTCCTTGAAGGGCAGAATTCCATGGAAGTAAGAGGACAAAGCTACAAAAGTATTTACCAGGATATTTCCCGGATTATAGAGGACAAAGGGGCTGGTATATACCGTAAAAGAGCAAACGCAGAGCCGGCTTTCCCCGGCATGAGTTTCGTTAAATACTTCAAGCCCTTCGACTGGTACATAGGTGCTGGTACTTCCCGTGAGGTCACCAAGACAGCGCTCCAAGAGGAAATACTCACCACCGTACAAACTATGCGCCTGAGCGAAAATGGCCATATTCTCTGCTTTAACTCCGACGGAACACTCCTCAGCCATTCTAATAGTGCCCTCATCGGCAGATCAATCACCGATCTGGTAAATAAAGAGGGAGAGAGCTATGGAAAGATGATTCTGGAAACCGGACTCCAGAATGATCCCGGTGCCACTCTTCTTTACACATCCCCTGATACCTTCTCCGGCAAAGAACAACAGCGACTTTCTTTTATCAAGCGCTATCCCGACTGGGACTGGATCCTTGTTGTCGATATTTCCATGGCTGCCATGGAAAAGACCATCTTCAATGAAACACAAACTACCACCTCCACATCTATCAAGAATGGTTTTATCTTCCTCGGGCTTCTGCTGCTAGCTGTTCTCCTCTTGACAGGTATGGCTTATTACCACTCGGTAAAAACTAAACGCGGTATCAACCTGTTCACCACTTTTTTCAGAAAAGCTGCTCACACCCGGGTAAAAATCAGCAATACCGATTCAACATTTTCAGAATTTGAAAACCTGGCGGAACTTGCCAATACCATGGTGGATGATATTGTCCGGAAAGAACATCTTCTACGTCGTGACGAACTGCGTCTTGACACCCTGCTGCAACTCAGTGAAATGGAAGAGTACAGCATACGAGACAAGTATGATTTTGTCCTCCATCGGATCATTCAGATCACAGACAGCAGCAGGGGCTATATGGCCCTTGTCAACCAGGCTCAGACTCACTGCACATTATGCTCCCAGGTAAACATTCACACCGGCAGCATCGGAATCAGTCCAGATGAGGGCAATCCCCCACGCCTTCTCACTGAAAGTGGCCTTACCGGCAGTTGTGTGCTCCAGAAAAAAACATTTATTTTCAACTCACCCTCCGACGTCTGCAAATATACTCTTCACCCATACAGACAGAATGTGGAGCGTCGTATAGATACCCCTGTGTATGACAAACAGACTGCTGTTCTGGTGGCCGGAGTATGTAACAGCAGCAGAGAATATGACAATTCCGATATGCGTCAAATAACCATGCTTCTCGAGGGCATGTGGCTCCACATCCAGAAAACCTGCTCAGACAAGGAAATGGCTAGACTGGAGCGGCAGGTTATTGCCGCAGGTGAGGATGAACGGAGTAAAATTGGTCGTGATCTCCACGATGATCTTGGCTCGCACCTCAGCGGTGTGGAGCTGCTCAGCAAGGTACTGCAGCAAAAACTTGAAAAAGAAATCCCTGAACACGCCAGGCAACTTTCCATCATTCGCAACCTGATCAGGGATGCCATTGAAAAGACGCGCCGACTCTCACGTGGCCTCTACCCTGTGCATATTATAGAGCACGGCCTGGAAGCAGCCATCGAAGAATTAATCACTGAAATCAAGGAACGCTATTCCCTGCCCTGTACACTCACTTTTGATAATCGGGTCGAGCCCCTTGCAAATAGTATCACACCACATATATACTATATTGTACGGGAGGCCATTTTTAATGCGGCAAAACATGCTGAACCGAATATAATAGAAATTACAATCCTCCGCAGTAACGGCTCTTTAACCGTCACCGTTGTCGATGATGGTTCAGGGATACCGGAACAGGGAAAGAGAAATGGCCTGGGCCTGCATACCATGCAATATCGGGCAAAGGCAATCGGAGCCGCCCTTGATATACAGGCCGGGGAAGAATGCGGTACGATTATAAGCCTTTCGGGAGCAGATGTCAGATGATATCAAAGATTCTCATTGTAGATGACCACCCTATTTTCCGCATGGGTATGAAGGAGCTGATCAACCAGGAAGAAGACTTCACGGTATGTGCCGTGGCTGAAGATATACGGGAGGCACGCAGGGCGTTTGCATCAGAGGCGCCCGATATGGCTATTATCGATGTTGCACTCGCCAAGGACAATGGCCTGGATCTGGTCAAAGAATTTAACTCCAGCCAGAAAAATTTTCCAATGCTGGTACTCTCCATGCACGACGAATCTGTCTGGGCAGAGCGGGCTATCCGAGCCGGGGCACGCGGATATGTGATGAAAAAAGAAGCATCGGAATCGGTTATTTCTGCACTTCGCAACATGCGTGAGGGGAAAATCCATGTCAGTAGCGCCATGGTTGCTCTCCTGCTCAACAAACTGCAGGTCGGGCCAGACAAAGAGAATATGGCAACCGAAGACAAACTTACCGACAGGGAACTTGAGGTTTTCCGGCTTATCGGCGCCGGTCTGTCAACCCGGGAAATTGCCAAGCAGATGGTGCTTGGCATTAAAACCATAGGCACCTATCGTGATCGCATCAAGCAAAAACTTGACCTCAAGAATGGCACGGAATTAACCCGTCGTGCAATTCTATGGACCGACAATGAAAACGTTCACACCCTGTAGTTACTGGTTCCGTAAAAAAGCTAATTTGCCAGCTGAAAGAGTAAAGCACTAAGGAGAAAACATTATGGCTCACAAAAGAGTAGATGTTAGAGTTCCAATCAGCGGTGAAGTGATTTTATCCGATGGAAATGGCTTACGCGTAGCAACCAGCGCCAAAGATATCAGTCCGGGCGGATTCGGTGTAGAGAATCCTTCCACACCTCTTGATCAATCCCATTACCAGGTTAAAATAACCACTGAAACAGGATCGCTCATTCAGCTTACCGCAACTTTTATTCACAAAAGCACTCAAAGTACGGGTTTTAAAACGTCAGAGATCGACACAAAAAACCTGCAGATTATTACCGATCTTATTGCAGAATTCCAAACCACAGAAGAGTTTATCAAACAGATAGACCAGCACGACCTGTTAGAACAGAACTTTATCGATGACGATGGCAATGAAATTTCAGTTACCTTCGATAGAGATACCGAAGAGTAACACACTCGCACGGTGTAGGGCGCCGCCCTACACGGGCTACTGTTTCAACCTACGGCAAAAAAGGGTCTCTCCCGATTTCTTTCTTCTCATTTTTACGATATACTAATTTTGTTTATGAGTACTGCTTCTTTTGGAAAAACTATTTCCCCTACAACGAGATACATTTTGACATGGCAAAAATCACAGCTACAATAAAAGACTTGATATTCTCGTTAGTCACAACCCGCAACCACTGCTTATTAAGGATGCAATAGTAATGGACAACTATTCAGGGTACTTTCTCTGTTCCGGCAACGGTGCAAACTCAGATTATTTTTCTGCAGCTGTTTCCATTCATCCAGGTGCCGCTTTGCGCTATACGAATGGCTCGAATAAAGATATTCTTCTTGCCGGAGGATTCCCTGCAATCCACCCTGATTCTGCCTTTCCCCTTTCGTCTACTCTACAGCTCAATGGTGATTTAGCAGACACAGATGACACCAGGATGACCGCCCTGGCCCGAGCTGAGTTCACCCGTTTCAACAGTCAGTCGTACAGATCATATACTCTTGAGCCTGACTCACGTCTCACTGTAATGGGAGCAAGTGCAGATTCTTTAAAAATTTTTATGGACACCTATGGTGGTGTCCTGCAGATAGACCCCATACTCAGCAAAGGCTATGACCCTGAATTGACCACGGCCCAAGAATTGCAGATAAGCCGCGTAAAAAATGACTTCAAGATCAGCTTCACCGTCAAGCAGCCTGTGGATCTGAACCGATGTACCTACTGCGGCGCCTGTGGTCCGGCATGTCCCGAACACTGTTTATCCGAACAGCTTTTTCTTGATTTTTCACACTGCACTTTTTGCAAGGAATGCCTGGCGGCCTGTCCCCATGGCGCCATTGATCTTTACGCTGTTGAAAGACGAGAGCTCACAACCCCGGCGATCCTTCTCCTTGACGGATGTAGTGTTGATCTCCCCGGGCAACGAAAGGATATTTACTCCGAAGACACCCTTCCAGCCTTATTTAAATCTATCTACCCTACTGAAGTAGATGAAGTTATAGGATGGGAGCCCAGCATCTGCCAATACAGTGCACGACTTGGGACAGGTTGCACAGCCTGCCTCCACGCCTGTCAGTTCGGGGCTGTCAAACAGGACAGGGAGGGTGTGCAGATAGACCACCTCGCCTGTGTTGAATGCGGTGCATGTCTCAGCAGCTGCCCCACGGGTGCACTCCAGTATAAACGTTTTGATGATGCTGCTTTTGTAGAGTATTTCAGAACCTCTCCTCTTGCTCCCGGGACTACAGTAGTACTTGGCAATGAAGAGGAGCTGCACAAATACTGGTGGCACAGCACGGACAAAAAGCATGCACATGTCTTTTTTATGGAATATCCGGAAACTGCTGCCCTGCATATGATGCATTTCCTTCTCCTTTATGCCATGGGAGCAAAACAGATCCTCGTACTCGGGCAGGATGACAGTAATGGAGAATCCCAAATAGACCTGAGCAACACTCTGCTACAGAGCCTTTTTCAACAGAAGCAGCCTGTCCGCCTGACAAATACACATGATCTGAACACCATTCTTGACGAAACTGGAGACTGCGAATCATTAGCCCGTCTCTATCATGATTTTTCCTATGGTAACCGCAGACAAAAAGTGATCGATCTGATTAAGTTTCTACGGCAGGAAAGTAATGCTATGCCAGCAAAACTGGTAACAAAATATTTTGGAGAAATCATTTGTAATGAAGAAAAATGTACCCAGTGTATTGCCTGTGTAAATGAATGCCGTATGGAGGCTCTATTTGCCGATGGTACCAGCTATTCCCTGAAACACATTCCCGTGCAATGTGTACAATGCGGAATATGTGTTACGGTGTGTCCGGAACAGGCCCTGACGATACACCCGGGACTTGACCTGCAACCCGCCTTCTTCACTGAGAAAACCCTGTCTCAGGCAGAACCGGCCAAATGCAAGGGGTGTGGAAAAATATTTGGTACCCGCAAGTCACTTGAAAAGGTTATGGCTATCCTCTCCAGTAAAAACATGTGGGACGATGGAGACGATCTTCTCTCCTACTGCGACGCTTGCCGTGTTGTTAACCTCTACGAATCCAGCGAGAATGTATAATGGAAACAGACCTCACAGATCGTGATCTATGCCGGGTGCGACTTCGCTTTCTGGATCTCCTGAAATCTTTTTTTCAGGACGAACCGGATGCCGACCGCCTCAGCCGCTGGCGGGGAATTTTTGCAGCACTCGATAAGGAGCACATCAACCAGCATCTGGACAGCACCATCCATGAACTTGGAGAAACACTGGCTGTCAAAAGCCTTCAAGAGATCAAAGACGAACACCGCTCACTTTTTGTGGATCCCTATTCCAAACAGCTTCTTCCTCTCAATGCTGCCTATTATATTGATGGTAAAAGTTTCGGGCCAAGCCTTGCAAGTTTCCGTGAAATCCTGAAACAGGCTCAATTAGTCAAAGACAGCAGTTTCACCGACCCCGAAGACTCCCTCCCCATTATGCTTGATGCTTTAATCACCCTTATCGGTGAAGAAAAGAAAGGTGGCATAGAGACACGACACATACAGGATCAACTGATACAGCAATATCTAATACCAACGACAAAACGAATCAGCGAGCGCATCAGCACAAATACAGAGGCTGAATTTTATACTAAATGCATCAACTTTCTTGACGCCTACCTCGAACTTGAGGCGGGGCTTCTTGAGAGTGAACCGCAGACGATTCATTAGTCTTACAACCGTATTATTTCAACTAAGGCCTGCACTACGCGAGTGACGTAGCAAGGCAGCACCCCATAACTCTCTATGGAGGACAAACCGTATGAAGCAAACTGATGACAAAAGGCGCTCCTTTCTTAAACAAATTTTTGCAGGAACTGCGGTGGTTGCAGGATCTGCACTTGTTGGAAAAAAAGCAATAGCCAATGAAACAAAGATGGCAAAGGGTACGGACGAAGTTTTATATAAAAAGACCGATGCCTTCCAGAAGTATTACGACTCTCTGCGTTAAGCAAAAAAAGGAGAACCTGAAAATGGCCCAAAGAAAAATCCGCAGTTCCTCTTCCGTGGGGACAAAAACAAGCCGGGTAAGTCTGAATCCCAAGGTTGCCAGGCGTTCGTTCCTCAAGCTTTCTGCCGCAACAGCGGCACTCACCGGTGCTGTTATGACTACAAAAATGACAGCAAAGGCAGCAACACCAGCTGCCGTGAAAGCAGCCTATCCAGAGGCAAAAATGGTCAAATCCATCTGCACCCACTGTGCAGTTGGCTGCGGCATCAACGCAGAAGTTCGTAATGGTGTCTGGGTCAGACAGGAAGTAGCCCAGGATCATCCGGTCAGTCGTGGTGGCTACTGCTGTAAAGGAGCTTCTGCCATTGACATGGTAACCTCTGAAAAACGCCTCAAAAGCCCTATGAAACGGGTCAACGGCAAGTGGCAGAAGATCTCATGGGATACCGCCATGGGTGAAATTGCCGCAAAGCTGACCACTATCCGGGATACCGACGGCCCGGATGCCCTGCATCTCAACGGCAGCGCCAAAGTCTCCTCGGAGATGGCCTACCTGCAGCGAAAATTTGCAGCATTCTGGGGATCGAACAACGTCGACCACCAGGCAAGGATCTGACACTCTACAACGGTGGCAGGTGTCGCCAACACATGGGGTTACGGAGCAATGACCAACAGTCTCAATGATATGAGACATGCTAAATCAATGATTTTCATCGGATCTAACGCTGCTGAAGCGCATCCTGTTTCCATGCAGCATATTCTGCATGCCAAAGAGGTCAACAACGCGCCGATCATCGTGGTTGATCCGCGTTTTACCAAGCTCGCTGCCAAGGCAACGGATTTTGTACGTATTCGTCCGGGCACAGACTGTGTCTTTATCATGGGACTCATCAACGAGATCGTTCAGAAGGGATGGGAAGACAAGGAATTTATTCGTACACGTGTCTCCGGATATCCGGAAATGGTCAAAGTTGCAGCCCATTACACACCGGAAGAAGTTGAAAATGTAACCGGTATTCCCGCGGCTCAGACACGGCACGTCGCCAAAGTCCTTGCCACAAACCGGCCTACCTCACTGACATGGTGCATGGGCGGAACCCAGCATCACATCGGATCATCCATTACCCGCGCCTTCTGTATCCTGCAGCTGGTACTCGGTAACATGGGTAAGTCCGGCGGTGGAACCAATATTTTCCGTGGTCACGACAACGTGCAGGGTGCTACTGATATGGGCGTTCTGGCCGATACCCTTCCAGGCTATTACGGCCTCAGTGACGGTTCCTGGAAACACTGGTGCCGCGTCTGGGATGTTGATTATGATTTCATCGCCTCCAGATTCAAAGAAAAAAAATGGATGAATGCCAAGGGCTTCAGCCTTGCCCGCTGGTATGAAGGGGTTCTTGGTGAAGAAAAGATCGATCAATACACACCGATCAAAGCCATGATCCAATGGGGCTGCGGCTCAAATTCCAACTCCCAGTACAACCGAGTCGTCAAGGCCTACAACATGCTTGACCTCTTTGTTATCGTCGATCCTTTTCCAACCATGGCAGCAGCCACCTGCACCACGGATAATGTCTATCTTCTGCCATGTTCCAGCCAGTACGAGACCTCGGGTTCAGTGACCTCAACGTCACGACAGATCCAGTGGCGGGATAAAATCGTTGAACCAATCAACGACTGCAGAGACGATTATGCCATCATGAAGGATTTGGTGGAACGTCTCGGCTTTGCTGATGAATTTTACAAAAACATCAAAGAAATACCGGAAGACATCACCCGTGAGATCAACAAAGGGATGCTGACCATCGGCTACAACGGTCAGACGCCAGAACGGATCAAGAAACACATGGAAAACTGGCATACCTTTGATATCGAAACCCTCGAGGCAAAGGGTGGCCCATGCAACGGTGATTATTACGGAATGCCATGGCCATGCTGGACCGAAGAACATCCCGGTACGCCTATCCTCTATGATGTTTCTAAATCAGTTGCCAAAGGCGGTCTGCCGTTTAGAAACCGTTTTGGTGTTGAAAAGACCTATGACATGAGTGGACGCACAGAAAACCAGCTGGCTGCAGAAGGGATCTACAATCCCGGAAGCGAAGTCAAGGGCGGCTACCCTGAGTTCAAGGATGTTGTACCCGGAACCAACTGGAAGACCGACCTGTCTCAAAAGACCATCAAAGAAGCTATTAAACGTGGCATGGCACCTTTTGGCAATGCCAGGGCTCGTTGTATAGTCTGGAACTTCCCCGACCAGATCCCAATCCATAGGGAACCCCTCCATTCACCACGCCCGGATCTCATTGCCAGCTATCCGACCTACGAGGACAAACCCAACCACTTCAGGGTACACACACGCTACAAGAGTGAACAGAGTCTTGACATGGCGGCTAAATTTCCATTCGTTCTCACCACGGGCCGTATGGTTGAACACATGGGCGGTGGTGCAGAAACCAGAAGCAACAAGTACCTCTCTGAGTTACAGCCGGAGATGTATGCTGAGGTCAATCCCGTTACCGGAAACAATCTGGGAGTACGGGATGGTGAAATGATCTGGATCGAGTCACCGGAAGGCGGGAAGGTCAAGGTTAAGGCATTTTTCACCGAACGGGTTGATGAGAAGACCATTTTCATGCCATACCACTTTGGCGGAACCCTCATGGGTGAATCCATTGCTGGAAACTATCCCGAAGGCCATGCACCCTATGTGGTCGGCGATGCAGCCAATGTCTGCACCAACTATGGGTATGACATTGTTACCCAGATTCAGGCAACCAAAGACGGTCTGTGTAAGATCAGCCGAGCATAGGAGGAATACTAGATGGGACGCATGAAATTTTTATGTGACATAGAGCGTTGCATTGACTGCAGCGGTTGCGTGGTGGCCTGCAAAGAAGGCAATCACATACCAGTTGGTGTTAACAGACGTAGAGTCATAACCATTGGCCAGGGCAAGCCTGGTGAAAAATCAATATCCGTTGCCTGCATGCACTGTTCAGACGCACCATGCATTGCTGTTTGTCCTGTGGACTGTATCTACCAGCGTGATGACGGTATTGTTCTGCACGACAAAGACGCCTGCATCGGCTGCGGTTACTGTTTTATGGCCTGCCCTTTTGGAGCCCCGCAGTTTCCAAGCGGAGGGGTCTTTGGGGCCCGTGGTGCCATGGATAAGTGCACCTTCTGCGCTGGTGGCCCTGAAGAAACTTTCAGTGACAAAGAACAGAGGCTCTATGGCCAGAATCGTATCGCCGAGGGTAAAGTACCCCTCTGCGCCGGAATGTGTGCTACCAAGGCACTGATTGCAGGCGATGCCGATGAAGTGGCGGATGTATATCGAGAGCGTGTCTTTAAGCGTGGCTCAGGCGCCAATGCCTGGGGTTGGAACAAAGCCTACAAAAAGAAATAGTTGGAGATCTGCAGTATTCCACCTGCATCCTGACAGGCCATCACATATAGAGAGAACTCTTATGTGACGACCTGTCAGCACACATCTGGAATATTGGAAAACTATTACTAACTGTAACTATTCAGCGAGGCACGGTAGTACCCTAATTTCCGAGCTGTAACTGTTCAGAAGTGCCTCATCTTCGTTTATTTTGGCTTGCGCTGCATATGAAGTTATATGTGAGCAGGCTAAAATGGACGAAGATGAGGTGCTTATGAACAGTTACTACTAACAAATCATTACGAGGATGCTTATGAAGAAAATTATTCTTCCAGGCTGCATTCTATTTTTGGCAATGGCCGGACTGGCTTTTGCCCAATCATCGGGGCAGTCAGCGACTGCTGTTGGCCCGGAACCGTTACTCACGGCTACGTACCAGCAGCTCAATTCAACCTTTACAGGAGAGTGGCAGCAGTACGGTCAGCTTTTTACCAATTTACAGCAGTTCCTTATTCCAAGGCTGTTTCTTCTGGTAATAACCATTGTCCCTGTTATATTTTTCCTCCACTATGTCGCAATCGGTCCAATGATTTTTGACCATAGTGGCAAACAGGTCTACTGCTATACCCTTTTTGTGCGCATTGTTCACTGGTGTGCTGCTCTGTCGTTCACCCTGCTGGTGAGCACCGGTCTCTTGATTATATTTTCGTCACTGTTTGGAGGGGGGATAGTCGGTATCATGGCACGTAACGTTCACCTGCTCGCTGCTGTTGCCTTTGCAGGCTCAGCCCTTCTTATGTTTCTGGTCTGGATCAAAGATATGCTTCCCGCCCTTTATGATCTGAAGTGGATGGTAATTATGGGCGGCTACCTGAGTAAGGAAAAGAAACCGGTTCCGGCTGGAAAATTTAATGCGGGGCAGAAAATGTGGTTCTGGCTGGCAACTCTTGGTGGTGGTGTTATGGCTGTCACGGGTTATTTTCTGTATTCTTTTCCATCAAACATCGACACCCTGCGTCTTTCCGCCATCGTTCACAGCTTCCTCGGGGCTGCCATGGTGGCCATGTTTATTACCCACGTGTACATGTCCATGGCTGCAATCAAAGGTGCTCTTGGAAGTATGATCAGTGGTTATAAGGCCGAAGCAGAACTAAAAATACTCCATCCAAGGTTTAAGTACTAAAATGGGCTCTACCCGCACCCCAGAGTTATTTCTCTTCTCTCCATCTGTCTTCCTCCTGAACGTGGAAAGGCAGATGGGGTCTTTTTCCTAAAATATTCTCTCTCCTGAAAATCCCCCTCTTGTGTTGCCCAATATTTAGACAGTTTCCACCATACTGTTGTGCAAGAGTGTACAAAAACCAGACAACACCCACCCAGCCTCCCGGAATCCATAACGCGATAAAATTATTTTACAGTGTATATTCTACATGTTAGCATGCAATAACATTTCATAAATACAACATGGCACGACATATGCTTAGTAGAAGGCAGAGTCGATGATGACAAACAATGTTTTGAGTGGTCAAGACAAACAAAACCTACTAAGGAGAATCACCATGAAATTACAACGAAATATCGCAGCAGCAGCAATGGCCCTTTCACTTGTAGCAGGCGTAGCATTCGCCACAACCACAACAACTCCTGCCCCTGAGACAACAACCGATACAGGATACGGAATGATGAATGGCCAGGGTATGAAAAAGGGCCAGGGCATGATGGGGAATAATGGTCAGGACTGTTTCCGTAACAACGGCGGCCATGGTATGGGACAAAAAGGGATGAAGCAGGGCAGACGCGGCATGCATCATGGCGGCGCAATGATGAACCCTGAAATGCTTGAAAAATGGAATCAGTTTCTCGATGCCACCGTGGAATTACGTAAAGCTATCCATGACAAACAGTTTTCTTACAGAGAAGCAACCCGTAATCCTGCAATGACACAGGGTGAACTGCAGGCTCAGCAAAAAGAACTCTACACCATGCGTCAGGAAATGCAGACTAAGCGCCAGGCGGCCTTTGCTGTAAAAGAATAATATTGCAGACTGTAATATTCAGATAAACCCAAAAGGTGAAAGGTCGTGATTCTGAAATCACACGACTTTTCACCTTTTTTTATGCTACACTATACGATCAGATATAATAGAATCGTCGTAACTATTCACCATGCTATTGAACGGCACAATATTTATCCGGAATCGGGGGACACGAGCCCAATTCAAAAGACAAAAACGAATTGGGTCATATCCCCAGTTTCCTACCAGCGTATTTATTATGCAATTCCGACTCAAACTCAATTTCGGTGAATAGTTACGAATCGTCAAACATATCAATCTGTGATATGCTAAGAAATGTACAACAATTAAGGAACGAATGATAAATACCTTGAACATTGTTTCAGGCTGCACCTGATTCACAACTCCTCCGGAAGTGGGGCTTTAGCCCCGCCCAAAAACGTAAGCGGCAGGACTAACGTCCCGCTTCCGAGAACTTACTGCGTTCAATTTATTAAAACTCCATTCCTAACTCTCCTATGATTCCTACCACGAAACAGCCCTTTCAGTTTTCTAGACCTGCCCTGGTGCTTATTCTTGCCAGTTGTCTCCTGGCAGTTATCCTTGCAATAACCACTGTCCGTAACGAAAACCGTGAACAGCGCCTCCTCGAAAACTCCCTTCTTCAGCAGGGTTTAACCCTGATTCGCTCCTTTGAGGCAGGGGCCAGAACATCAATGATGCACCATATGAGCGGTACAAGTCCTCTGGAAACTCTGGTTGAAGAAACTGCCAAGGAAGGGAGTGTTGCCTATATCCGCATTATTCACGAAAACGGTGAAACCGTTGCCGAATCAGGTGATCTTCCTCCAACCATGGAAAGAGACGAAGTTCTGCGTATACTTGATGCAGAGACAGTCATTACCCGAACAATACAAGAGAAAAGTATATTTGAGCTGGCCCGAATTTTTGAACCTCTTCCACCACTCATGCCGGGACGCGGCAGGATGTTTGAGCCACCTCCGTCATCCAACCCTAAGCGCGGCAGGATGTATCAGCATATGCAGGAGATGCAGGAAGAGCAACAGAAAAAAGGTCGGCAACTCATCGTGGTGGGCCTTGGGACCAGTGACTTTGATGCTGCCAGGCAGGAGGATAAGAACAGAGCACTTTTCATGGGGGCACTCCTTTTTTTACTCGGAATTACAGGACTGTACTTCCTTTTTCTCTACCAGAGCATACGAGTTGGAAGGTCAACCCTTGCGAATATGCAGCTCTATACTGACAATGTGATCGAAAGTATGCCGACCGGCCTTATTACCTTGGACGGAAATGGTAATATTGTTTCCTGTAACAGCAAGGCCGAACAATTACTTTGCCGTCGTTTTTCAGATATGGAGGGAGTGAAGCCGAAGGAACTTTTTTCTTCTTTTACGGCTGAGCAGCAACAGAATAATGTACTTATGGAGCATGATGTCTTTTGTCGCAATCCCGCCGGAGATGACATTCCAGTTAAACTCTCAACCTCACCTCTCCTAGACCATAGTGGAGAGAAAACCGGATTGGTCATCATCCTTCGTGACATGCGGGATATCAGAAAGATTGAACAGCAGCTCGAACTCTCAAAACGTCTTGCATCACTTGGCAAAATGGCCGCCGGGGTGGCCCATGAAATTCGCAATCCACTGGGTACCCTACGTGGCTTTGCCCACTATTTTGGCAATGAAGCAGAAGCTGGCAGCGATGGAAAAAAATATGCGGAGCTGATGGTCTCCGAAGTGGATCGTCTTAATCAGACCATTTCCAGCCTCCTCCAGTTTGCAAGGGCACGAGAACCCCAACGCATACAGGTGAAAGCAGAAGAGTTATTTGACAAACTCAGCAGTCTTATGGTTTCTGATTTTTCAGCAGGCCAGATCAATTTCAAGCAAAAATATGATCCAGAACTGCTACTCTTTGGCGACCCGGACCTGCTTCTTCAGGTCTTACTGAACCTGCTCAAAAACAGCATCAGTGCAACAGAGAAGGGCGGTGAGGTCACCCTGACTGCTCGTCAGTATAATAGTGGTGTCTCCATTCAGGTGAAAGACACGGGGCAAGGCATGACGGCTGAAGAACAGGAAAAACTTTTTGATCCATTCTTTTCCACCCGCAAAGATGGAACCGGTCTTGGTCTTGCCGTGAGCCATCAGATCGTGGAGCAACACCATGGAAGTATCGAGGTGGAAAGCACACTCGGAAGAGGCACCGCCATGAAAATAATTCTTCCCGGAGAAACCGTTTGAGCAAAGAGAATAAAAAGCGAATTCTGCTGGTAGATGATGATACTGCCCATCGAACCATGCTGAAGGTGAACCTCTCCGGAGACGACTTTCATATTATGGAAGTTGATGATGGTGACCAGGTGATCCCATTTCTGGAGCAGGAACACAACGAAACTGACCTGATCCTTCTTGATATGAAAATGGCCCGTATGGATGGACTTGCCACACTGAAAGCTCTCAAGGAAACAGTGCATGCGACCATACCGGTGATTGTCCTCACCGCATTTTCATCCATTGAAACAGCTGTCAAAGCCATGCGTGAAGGGGCCTTTGACTATGTAGCAAAACCCATCGACATCACTGAGCTCCAAATGGTGATGGAAAAAGCACTTGGCTTTCAGGAACTGAAACAGGAAAATATCAGGCTCCAAAAACATCTCGATAAACGATTTTCATTTGGCAACATAATAGGCAGCAGCCCGGCCATGGAGGAACTTTTTGCAACCCTTGAGCTCGTTGCACCATCGGATGCCACCGTACTCATCACCGGTGAGTCGGGAACCGGAAAAGAACTGATTGCCAGCGCTTTGCATCAGCAGAGCAAACGAAAGCAGTTTCCCTTTATCAAGGTAAACTGTGCCGCATTGAATGAAAACCTTCTTGAAAGTGAGCTCTTTGGCCATGAAGCAGGAGCCTTTACAGGTGCCGTTGCCAGACGCAAGGGCCGTTTCGAACAGGCCGACAAGGGAACACTTTTTCTTGATGAAATCGGTGACATGAGCCTGCAGACCCAGGCCAAGATTTTAAGAGTGCTCCAGGAGGGAGAACTCGACAGACTAGGAGGAAGCGAGACCATCAAGGTCGATGTTCGCCTGCTTGCAGCAACCCACAGGAATTTACAATTGATGATCGAAGAAAGAACATTCAGACAGGATCTTTTTTTCAGACTTTCCGTGGTACCGCTGGAACTACCGCCTCTGCGTGAACGTGCCAGAGACATTCCGGAGCTTGCGACTCTTTTTCTTGAACGTTATGCGACAAAAAATAGGAAAGACATAAAAGGATTTTTCCCTGAAGTACTGCGTATTTTCATGTCACACCAATGGCCTGGAAATATTCGTGAGCTGGAAAACACAGTGGAGCGGGCCGTAATCCTCTGTCCCGGTGAGCAGATTACTGTGCGGGAATTACCACCACAGTTGCTCCCGGACGGCATACCAATTAGCCAGGCCCCCGATGCAGCACCCATTACTCTTCGTGACATGGAGCGGGAGATGATACGTGCGACTCTTGCCCAAAACGATGGCAACAGGAGCAAGACAGCCAAAATTTTAGGCGTTGCCCGCCAGACCCTTTTAAATAAACTCAAAGAGTACGATATTCTTTAAGATTACTGCACTCCCACAAGCTCTGATTGAAAATGACGATAGGCCAACAGTGTATCAGGCTGTAAGAAGAAACAGATTCTAAATTTTCCACACAAAACGCCCCGGCCTTTTAAAGACCGGAGCGTTCCCTCAAATCATGATAAACTGAGAATAAATAGCTGTTAATGTATCTCTTTAGCATGTGCCGCAGCCCACTTCAGATCTTTATCCTGATGACAGTGCAGACAGACAAAGTCTAAAGTAACACTGTCACCTGCGACAAACTTCCCGTCATCTGTAAACATTTTCGCATCGGCAGCGGTGGCTATTTTAAAGATATGGGTCCGGACATCTCCCTCATATTTTCCAGCCTTTGTCGCAGATTTTGATGCCCTCGGCATATGGCATTCGATACAGGCTACGCCAAATCCACCATGCAGAGATGTAGCATAGGACTTACCTGCATCTTCATGACACGATGCACACGAAACTCTGATACCCTCTTTGAATTTTGCCGATTTATGCTGATCATGGCATGTAATGCAGGTAACATCATTAGCTTCGTTATGTGGTCCGCGGAGCGATTCGTTAAACTGCTCATGGTGTTTGATAAAACCACCACTTGCTGGTATTTTATCCTTGTCCCCTCTGATATGGCAGCCGCCGCAAAGTAACATTTCTTTCTGAATCATCATTTTGTTAGCCTTGGCAAGCTCATTACTCTTTATATGATCGCCGGCAGGACCATGACATGCTTCACAATGTACCCCAGGCTGTGCCCAGGTTCCCACCAGCCCCTCCTTGCCATCCTGATGGCCTTCTTTCTGATAACCGGTGGTGTGACATTTACCGCAGTTGTAGGGTTTTTTCTCGCCCTTGTGATAAAAAGACCAGGTGCCGTCCTCAATGTTGAATTGGGTTTTCAGCTCTGAACCATCCTTTGCAGCTGTAATGATAAATCCGTTATTATCGATAAAACGGGCCTTCTTGTACTTTCCTCCAATGACGTATGAAATATCATCCCATGTATAACCCGGAGGCAAGGGGATAGGCCTGTTCCTCGCATCCTCTGCTCTCGATAATTTATACGAATGTCCGGAAACAATAAAATCGTTATATTGGCCGGGATGACACTTGAAACAAGTGTCAGACCCGACATACCCTCTTTCCGCAAAGGCATTCCCAGAAAAACCCAAAACAATAATTCCTGCTGCAAGCGCGGCTCGCTTCACTACTTTTTTCATACTTCCCCCCTCTGTTAATGGTTGTATTCCCAGATACAAAAACCCTCTACAATAGAACTGTATAAGTAAAAGAGGGGGGATTCCAGAGAAGGTTTCCTCACCGAATGGTGGAATTATGTGAAGAATACTTCACAACGTGGCACTACCTGTTTGTATTTATGAGGAAATATGTTTGGAGAGCAATTGCAGACAATCGACCATTTTTTCCCCTTCCGGGGTCAGGCGGTAGTTTTTTTCACGATCCTGGGAGACAAGATTGTTTATCTTAAGACTTTTCAGGTGAAAATTCACCTTGGTGTGATCGCTGATCCCCAGGGAACGGGTCAGATTCATAAATCGCATCTGTTTTTCTCTGGAAAGCGTTGCAAGAATTTCTCTTCTGATTCCGTTTGCAAGACAGGCCAGAGCATCATCCATAACGGGTTCTGATAACTGCCGGGAAAACTTTAATGCTTCAAGGTTACAACGTACGGCGACGAGTAGCTCATCGCGCCTGAATGGTTTACTAATATAATCGTCGGCACCATTTTTCATGGCCGTAACAGCATTTTCAACCGTTGAAAATGCCGTAATCATGATAATCCTGATATTTGGATAATCGTTTTTTAAAAGCGGCAAGAGAGCCATCCCCCCCATTCCAGGCATCATGTTATCCACAATAACTAGATGGGGCGGAGTCTTTCTTATGCTTTCAAGAGCAGCCTCAGCGGAATCACAGCCGCTCACTGTAAAATTATTATTCTCAAGAATTTCTACTATACCCTCTCTCAGATCCTGATCATCATCGATCACCAGGATTGTTTCAGTTGTCATAGCTTATCACCGGAAAAGAGAGCGTCATAACAGTTCCTCCATGTTCACTGCTCACAAGATCAATTTTTCCTCCATGCTGCTTAACTATATTATAGCACACGGACAATCCCAGACCAGTTCCTTTTCCTATTTCTTTGGTGGTATAAAAGGGATCAAAAACCTTAAAGAGATCCTTCTCAACAATACCGTGACCGGTATCTGAAATCAGCACCTCAACAGAATTCCTGACCACAGAGGTTTCAATTCTGATCCTATCCTCAACATCACAAGCATCCAGGCTGTTCATCAACAGATTGATAAAAACCTCTTCAAGCTTCCATGAAAGGCCCATTATGTCAGGAACTTTCCCTGGATTCAGACTAATAAAAGGTGTTGCAAAGAATTGAACATCACTGAGTAAAAACAATGACATAAAGCACGAAAGCCTCTATAATAGTTGAAACTTCTGACCAAAGAAAATTCAATCAAAACGGAGGCTTTCATGCATCATAAGAATATCAAGCTCAGCGTACGAAAACAACTTAAAAATCAATATCCACACTGGCACCGACTCAATCGCAAGACTAAAAAAGAAATTGCCCG
>Ga0207996_1001208_pt1 | contig 18660 bp, 18 predicted proteins | sample AntAceMetag02UKG_FD_184773 | JGI IMG/M metagenome (GOLD analysis project Ga0207996, IMG submission 184773) | Saline lake microbial communities from Ace Lake, Antarctica - Antarctic Ace Lake Metagenome 02UKG (SPAdes) (version 2) | ecosystem: Environmental > Aquatic > Non-marine Saline and... | reverse complement strand
TTATCTTATCAACGATAATAACAACTGACGGCTTAGGACACGTTCTTGTGTCAATACCAAGATCCCCTATGCCTCTCGTTATTATCAATCTTATATATCCATTCTTTAATCCGTTAACTTTATGAGCCTGCTCAACAGCCTTCCTCAATTCTGTCTTTGATAATGGAATTTTTAATCTGATTGCCTTTGCGGAATCATAAAGCCTCTTTATATGTTCATTCAGCATAAAGATATTATTGTTGTAGATCCTGATCCCCTCAAAAACTCCATCTCCATACAAAAATCCGTGATCATATACAGAAACACTTGCCTTTGACTGTGGAAAGAACTTTCCATCAATATAAACTTGCATCATAAAACCCCTTATTTTTATCCAAAAATTTCCCGTTATGCTATCACATCAATAAAAAATTGTCTATAAGTCGTGTCTTGCCTATGCGACAGGCAATTATAATTAAACACGTATTTGAAATATCAGAAACAGGTAAAAAATCCTCATAATTGACTATGCCCACATAATCCAAATGCGCCAATTTTTCTTTTTTTACTACATCTCTCATGCGTTCTAACACGTTATCGGATTTCTTTTCCCCATTCTTTATCATTTCCTCTGCTTCCTGTAAAGACCTGTATAATACCAGGGCTGCTTTTCTTTCCTCAGAAGACAAATATTTGTTCCTTGAACTCATTGCCAAACCATCCTTTTCTCTGACAGTTGGCGCAACAACAATACTCAGGTTAAAATTCAGGTCTTTCACCATCCTTTTAATGATTGCGGCTTGCTGAGCATCTTTTTGCCCAAAATAAGCGATATCCGGATCTACAATATTGAAAAGTTTACCGACAATAGTGCATACTCCTCTAAAATGAGCATGTCTTGTCTTCCCTTCCCATACTTTATCCATATTTTCAACATCAATAAATGCAGAAAACCCTTTGGTATAAATATGTTTTGCATCCGGATAAAAAACAACATCCACTCCTGCTTTTTTCGCCAGCTTCCTGTCTGTGTCAAAATCTCTCGGGTATTTTTTAAAATCTTCTCCTGGGGCAAACTGCATTGGATTTACAAATATACTCATAACTACAATATCACAATCCTTTCTTGCTCTATGTATAAGACTCAAATGTCCCTTGTGAAGATATCCCATTGTTGGAACAAAACCAATGCTCTTATTATGCTGTCTCACTCTCTTGGATAATTGCTGCATGTTTTTTACAGTTTTAATAATCTTCATTTGTAACTATGCTCTTTATCCGGAAACTTTCCTGTCGTTACATCTTTTTTATAGGCCTTAAGCGCCTTTGCGATTTGTTCTGTTAAATTGGCATACTGCTTAACAAATTTTGGGACATGTCCCGTTTTTAATCCTAGTATATCGTGTATTACTAATATCTGCCCGTCACAGTGCGGACCTGCTCCAATCCCAATAGTCGGAATATGAAGTTTCTTTGTTATCTCCTTTGCGAGCGAGTATGGAACACATTCAAGAACAATAGCAAAAACCCCTGTTTTCTCAAGCAGCAAAGCATCTTCAACGAGTAACTTAGCTCTCTCAGGATCCCTTCCCTGAACTCTATATCCTCCGATCTGATGAATTGATTGAGGAGTCAGCCCTATATGTCCCAACACTGGAATCCCTGCTTGAACAATCCTATATACAGTATCTTTTATCTGCTTCCCCCCTTCCAGCTTAACTGCCTCAGCACCTGCTTCTTTTATAAACCTGCCAGCATTTTCAACCGCTTGCTCCGAACTTACCTGATAAGACATAAATGGCATATCTGCGACAACCAATGAATCTGGATTAGCTCTCGATACAGCTTTGGTATGATGTATCATTTCATCCATTGTTACAGGTATAGTATCCTTGTACCCGAGCATCACAGATGCAAGTGAATCACCAACAAGAATTAAATCAATATCCACCTGATTAATAATAGTTGTCATCCAATAACTGTAAGAAGTAAGTGCAACAATCTTTTTTGCCCCTTTCATGTCTCGAATTTCCATAGCCGTTTTTTTTGCCATACTAAGACTCCTTAATTAAATAAAATCTATTTTCCCCCTCTTTCTAAGAGAGGGTCAGGGTGAGTTATATATCTGAGGAAACAGGTTTATAATATTGAGTGCCCCCTCGCATGTCTTTTATTGTTTTAATCAAATCATTAAGATCTATCTTGCTATGAACAAAATCTATCTGGTCAGTATCCACAAAAAGCAACGGGCTGTCTTTATATAGAAAAAAGAAATGGTTATACGCTTTATTAAGCTCTTCTATATACGTCTCGGAAATTTCCATTTCATATTGCTTTCCTCTATTTTTTATGCGCTGAGTTAAAACTGAGGTAGATGCTTGAAGATATATTACTAAATCTGGCGCAGGAATCCTCTTGGCAAGCAGAGGTTCAAGGCGATTATATAATCCCAATTCATCTTCATTAAGATTAAGATATGCAAATATTCTATCCTTTGCGAATAAATAATCACACACAACAGCCCTTTTAAAAAGCTCTCTCTGCAGTATTTTTTGCTGCTGTCTATATCTTGACAGAAGAAAGAAAATCTGCGCTTGAAAAGCATATTCTTCTGAATTCGCATAAAACTTCTCCAGAAATGGATTTTCTTCACTTTTATCAAGAACCAGTTTCCCGTTAATCTCTCTTGAGAGCTCTCTGGCAAGAGATGTCTTTCCTACACCAATAGTGCCCTCAACAACGATATATTTACCCTCTAGCATCTATTTCATTTTCCTAACAATCTGTTCTTCTGTTATCTCGTCCAGCAGCTGTTTCACAGACTTTCCAAGAACAGGATGTACGAAATTACCGGCAATCTCAGCTAAAGGAGTCAGTACAAATGCTCTTCTGTGCGCTTGAGAATGAGGAATTTTCAAAACCTGTTCATTCAAAACAATATCCTTAAAAAAAACTATATCTATGTCTATTTCCCGAGGACCCCCAACAAAGGAACTTTCCCTTCCCATTGAAAGCTCAATATCTTTAACAATTTTCAATAATTCCTTAGGCTTAATATCTGTCTCAACTTCAACTGTGCAGTTCACAAACCACGGCTGTTTCTCTATACCAACAGGACTTGTTTCATAAAATGAAGAACGCTTCCTGACCTCAATCTGTGGATTTTGAGACAAGAGCCGAACAGCTTTCTGAATACTTGCTTTGCGATTTCCCATATTTGAACCAAGACTTAAATATATACACACTTTAAACCCCCAGCACATCCTTCATATCATAGAGTCCTGCTCTTTGGGTACTAATGAATTTTATTGCTTTAATAACTCCCTGCGCAAATGTATCTCTTGTGCTTGCAATATGCTTGAGTTCTATTCTTTCGCCAGTTCCTGCAAATATAACCGTATGCTCTCCAACTATATCGCCTGCTCTAACAGCATGTATCCCAATCTCATTTTGCTTTCTTTCTCCAACCAGTCCTTCTCTGCCATAGACAGCCGTATCCTTAAGCTGCTTGCCTTTTACCTTTGAAATAACTTCAGCAAGAGTTTTTGCCGTACCGCTTGGAGCATCCTTCTTAAACCTGTGATGCGCCTCTATAATCTCCACGTCGTATTCATCTCCTAATATGCTTGACGCCTGTTCAACAAGTCTACTCAAAAGATTAATACCAACACTCATATTTGAAGAAACAAGACAGGGAACTATACGAGAGATGCTTTTTATCTCAGATAACGCTTCAACACTCAATCCAGTAGTGCCAATAATTAGCGCTTTCTTATGCTTTGCGCAGACTCCGGCAGATGCAAGAGCTCCCTCTGCAGATGAGAAATCAACTACAACATCTGCATCCTTTATAATGTCCTTAACAGAGGAGGTTACCTTTACGCCAACATCTTTTCCTATGTCAGAATGAGATGAAATCTCAACCGCTCCGCAAAGAGCTAAATCTTTCTGCATGGACAAGAGAGCAATTATTCTCTTTCCCATTTTTCCGCATGCACCATTAACAATTACATTAATCATGATAAAACCCTCGTATCTGTCAATACCTTTCTTAATCTTTCCCTGTTCTCATTTTCTATCTCACAAAGAGGCAGTCTTAATTCGGGAGTTATCCTGCCCATCATTCCAAGAGCTGTTTTTACAGGAATTGGATTTGTTTCATAGAACAAAGCCTTAAACAGCGGAAACAGGCTGAAATGAATTTTTCTAGATTCTTCTAAGTTACCAGCTATAAAATTCTTCACCATCATAGCCATACGCTTTGGAACTATATTCGCAGCAACTGATATTACTCCCTTTGCTCCAAGCGCCATCATAGGCAGAGTTAACGCATCATCTCCTGAAAGAACAGTTATGTCACACAGATCTATTATAGCGCTGACCTGGTCCAGGCTCCCGCTTGCTTCCTTTATACCCACAATATTATCAATCTTTGAAAGCTCCGCAATGGTCTTGGGCAGAATGCTTATACCTGTTCTGGAAGGCACGTTATACAGTATAATAGGAATATTCACAGCCCTGGCTATCTTCTCATAATGCAAGTACTGCCCCTTGGGAGTTGGTTTATTATAGTATGGAGTAATCAGCAAGGCTCCATCTGCTCCAGCGTCTTTAGCGGATCTTGTAAGCGCCAGAGCTTCTTCAGTACTATTTGAACCTGTTCCGGCAATCACAGGCACTCTCTTATTAACCATATCAATAACTAATTTTATCATGTATTCCTGTTCTTTATGGGTAAGAGTAGCTGCCTCTCCTGTACATCCGCATGGAAGAATTGCGCTTGTGCCCTCTGAAATATGAAACTCAATAAGTTCTGATAACCTGCGTTCATCAATCTTGCCGTCTTCAAATGGTGTAACTATTGCAACTATTGACCCTTCAAACATGTTATTACCTCCAGTATAATTATACCTCTATCTTGAATGTTATTTCTGTATATCCTATTCCAATTCTATCATTATGTCTGAGACGATACCTCTTTATCTTTATGCCGTTAACAATGGTTCCTCCCTTACTAACCAAGTCATAGAGAATGTATCCCTCTTTTTCAGGCCTGATTTTTGCGTGAACCCTGGATACTCTGGGCTCTTTAATCCCAATATTGCAGGTATCGCTCCTTCCAATAAAAAACTCTTTATTAGCGCCTAATTTGTGCCCTTTTAAAAACCCATGCTGACTTCTGGCAATTAATCTGGCAGAAGGCAGGAAGAGACCTTGTTCAATATTGCCTTCAGGAATTCTAGTGAATAATTCGTGTTTTTCTCCATCTCTCTTCGACCGTTCTATTTTTTCTTTAACAACATCTATTTCTGCTTTGCTAAAACGAAATATATAATGAACTATCCAATAGATAAATAAAGCACCTACTACAGGACCTATAATTGAAAAAAAGACTCCTACTGGATGATCTCTTACAAATGTCTCAATTTTACCAATAGCAAAAACATGCTGGCAAAATCCCAATACAATAAAAATGACACTTGAAATAAAAACCAATAAATTATGTTTCATATCGCCTCTAAATAAATTCTAACATACAGCATATAGACACGCAATAGAAAAGGGAGACTACTTTATCCTTAAGAATGCTTCTATAAATTTATCAATATTTCCATCCATGACCGCCTGAATATTTCCTACTTCGGCGCCTGTCCTATGATCCTTAACAAGTGTATACGGCTGGAATACATATGAACGAATCTGAGAGCCCCATTCTATTTTCTTCTTATCTTTATTATATTTCTGCATTTCTTCTTCCTTCTTTCGCATGCGGTGTTCAACCAGCCTGGCTTTCAGAACCTTCATTGCAGTCAACTTGTTTTTAAGCTGAGAGCGTTCATTCTGGCATTGGGTAACTATGCCTGTTGGCAGATGCGTAATACGCACGGCTGAGTCAGTGGTATTGATATGCTGCCCTCCATGACCGCTTGCGCGGTAAGTATCAATTCTCAGGTCATCTTCCTTGATATCGACATCAGCCTCGTCCTCCACTTCTGCAATCACATCAACTGAGCAGAATGAGGTATGTCTTCTTTTATTCGCATCAAACGGGGATATTCTTACAAGTCTGTGTACTCCTATTTCCGAACGCAGATAGCCGTAAGCATAATCACCTTTAACTATAATCGTCACGGTTTTTATACCCGCTTCATCCCCTGCCAGAATATCTGCGATCTCTGTTTTAAATCCTCTTCTTTCCGCCCACTTGATATACATTTTCAGCAGCATCTCCACCCAGTCGCACGCCTCTGTTCCTCCCGCGCCTGAATGAATGGTCATAATAGCATTATTTCCATCATACTTACCGCTTAAAGTTAATTTCAATTCAAAACTTTTATACTCTTCTTCAAGCTTCTCAAGTTCTGCGGCAATTTCAGAAGAGATTGAGTTATCCTTCTCTGACAAAGCAAGCTCAACCAGTTCTAAAGTGTTATCTGTCTCTTTGATAAGGTTGTCAAGAGGGGTAATAACATCTTTTAGGATTTTGATCTGTTTTATGATTCCTGCGGCTTTTTTGTTATCTGTCCAGAAGTCCGGCTTTGAAGTCTTTTCTTCTAACTGCTTTATTTCTTCAATCTTCTTGGAGTAGTCAAAGATACACCTTTGCGTGATCCAAGTTTTTTCTTAATACATCCAGTCTTTGTTTTAAATGTTCCATCAATGCCTACCTTTCATAAATAACCGAGATCTTTCTTTCCCCGAGTACCTCGTCGTCTGTATCAAAAGTCCCGTCACCATTCTTATCCAGAATTGACTGGCCTGTACAGATTATTTTGAACACATTGGATTTTGTTGTTATGAGGTTGGAAATAGCTTGGAAATTTGTAGTTCCTATGCCTACACTTGCAGTAACAAGTTGCCCAATAGTTTGAAATGGAGCAGCAGCTACAATAGCATTTGCTATAACACCAGTACCATATAGTCCTTTAAGTGTTCGAATTACTGGGGCAGACGCTGTGTTGATATTTATCCTCCCGTATGTTTTTGCCGCAGGAGTGAGAAGGATATAATCAAAATATGTTGAATCTGAATCTGAATCCTCAGGTGAAACAGCAACGCTTAGAGTGGTATCCGATACAACAACCTGTCCGAACCTCGCGCCGTAATCCGTACTTGGAATAATAATCGCAGTATCGTTGCCTACTCTCACCCTCATTGTTCCGCCTTCTCTTCCATAAACATACATTATATAGGTATCCGCTTCAAAGCGGTCTATTGTTGTGTACCATGTCCATGTGTCCTCATCATCTACCCCTCCACCGCTATTTGCCTTAAACCAGTATAATTCATCAGTTGCATCATAGAGCTCTCTTCCATATTTATTCTTCACTTCATCATCATTATATGGCAGAGTCACTAAAGTCCAGTTTGCAGGTGTATAATCTGCAAACTCCGCGTCAAGTCGCCTTCCCGAGACAGTGATCCTGTCCGCAATATTCCTTATTCTTGCCGCAGTATCTCCAATAGTTGTCCATTCAGTTTTACTGTAGGATACATCCGCCACTTCACCAATGTTTGCAAAAGGAGAGTTTTTAACATTGACATCAGCTGGAGTTTTACCAGCAGTCAGTTTGTCATTAGCTCCTGTTGGAGTTCCTCTGTTTGCGTGCGCACATACAAGCCAGCTGTCAAATATGCCGGAATCATTTAATTCGTCTATTGAAGTTGCTGCATCTATTCCCATAAAAGTTGGATCATCCCTCTCCATAGAATAAAAATCATTATCCTGTATTACCTGACTATCCCATAAAACCTGGTCAACAATATGGCCTGCAGGATTGCCTGAGGTCGGCGCTATGGGACCGTCATAAAGACGCAAAGAGCTATCCATTAAAACCGTATCGCAAAAAATATCATCCTCAATCGTATTAGTAAAAGAGAGCTGATGAACATTAGTAGTTATTGCCCAGGTTCCATTAAAAGAAATTCCGTTCGCTGCATCGTTCTGCCAGATACCGTCATTGTTATATGAGTCGTCCTTATCCACAGCAAGAACGGCATAACCTCCTGCGCTAATGCTTGTCCCGCTTGGAACTGTGCCGACCTGTCCGTTTGGGAACTCAAGATGCCATCCGTCCATTGTAACTGCGTTTTCGGAAATATTCACAAGCTCAACATATTCGCAGTCAGGGGATTGGGAGAGCTCCACATGCGACCAGTAGTCACCAGAATCAGTAGTGCTAATATTAATCCTGAAGGTTCCACTAGTTATTACTACTGTATCTGGACTAGCTGTGTCCGGAAGCTGTTGGCCTGAGCGTGTATCTTCCCAGACTCCATCATTATCTGAGTATGTATACCAAGTTACAGTTGTTCCCGGTGTACTTCCGTAAAGAAGCACTTTGTAGGTGCCATTAGGAACTGTCCAATTCCAGATTCCGCTATCGGCACCTGTACTTGTAAAATCAGGCGTATCGCCCCATCCAGACTTGCATTCCTCTGTTGCATCAGTCGCAGTCTTCCTAAACACAGGCCTTACCATAACCTCATTTATTCTTATCCCTTCAACCCCGTAGCGGGTAAATACAGTGCCGCTCGCATCTTCAACATCAATCCTCGTTGAGCCATGATCACGATCCCTGTAATCAATTATATTCACTGCCATCTGAGCAAGCTCTGCTGTTGTGGCAGAAGTTCCCCAATAATCAAACGCGTCCCTTAGAGTTGAATATAATTCCATTGCAGAGCTTACAGCGTTGATATTCAAGCGCGCAAGTCCTGAATCCGTGAGATTTTTATCAGAAGAAAAGGTTGTAATATAGGAATCAAACTTAGCGTAGTCATCACCATCTATGCCTGCAAGAGAAACAACCTCAGCAGGAGTCAGATAAGGTGTATCAGCGCTAACTCCACTGGCAGTAGTATAAGGTCTGGCAATATAAAATTCTGCGGAATCATCCGTCCCCTCATCGCCTTCGTCAATCAAATCATCTCCATCATTATCTATTCCATCGTTATTAAGAATAACACTGTCTGCATTATCATCAATTCCTGAACGCCCTGCACAGCCGTCTGTTCCATACCTTTTACTCTGAATTTCTAATGCCTTATTAAGATGGTCGGAAACACTAACAATAGTCAAAATTCTGTCAAGATTTACTTCGCCTGTTGTCCACCCCTCATTTCCAGGCGCGTCATTCCAAACCCCTGCAGTATTTACATTCACCTTGCCTCCCTCATCAATAACCAGAACAGCGTATCTGCCAATCAGGTGTCCCTGCGAATCATGAAGGTATATCCAACGGGAATCTGCTCCGGGAACTGTTGTGGTTGTCGCAACCACATTATCATCATTGCTTATACATGAGTCTGCATTTAGGGTGTTATCATCAATCCCAAAGAGAGAAGAATCACACCCCCAGTCGTCCTCGTACCAGTCGTATCCTTCATAACTGCAAAAAGCTGGCGGCTGATTTGAAGGGTCGCCGTCCTTCTTCAAAACGCCGATTGCGTGCTGTATGCCTGCTCTTGCAACATAGTCCGCTTTTATCCCATTCATATAATTGGCTGCTGCGCGCTGGTCCATTATCATGCTGTATGAAAAAGCAGCAGCAATAGAGGCAAGCACAGCCATAATAGAGACAACGATGATTAAAGCAATTCCAGATTGATTTTTGATTTTCATTCCGCTCCCGGCATAAACACAGTGGTCTCAAATGTCTGAGTATCTTCTCTCGCCTCTTCATCCCGTGTTTTAAGAACTATCTTTATCTTTTTTGGCAATTTATAATAAGTAGTATCATTGGTTGAGTCTGTAGAATCCCAAGTTCCTGGATAAGAATCCGCCTCACTACAATCTCCTGAATAATAATAAAACTGAAGATCTACAGCTTTTACACCAAGCGAATCACTTGAACCTATATTATAAACAAAATCAATGCTATTACTGGTGCCAACTGCATAATGGCGCATAATTTCCGTGTCTCCTCTTATCCAGTAACCTAATTCACACATATCAGACTGTGTACTTGTCAGACTTGATGTTGGATATACAGGAGCGACAAAAAACAGCTCATCTCTGGTACTATCAGTCTGAAACCCAGCATCGTTTATTCCAAGCATATATATCTTTCGAGCCTCATTAACCATTGCGCAGGAGATCTCTCTTGACATCATTCCCAGAATAGCCCTTGCGTTCTGATATCTCTCCATTCTTACATTGCCCTTTGTCCATGAATCGGTACCGCCTTTAAAAATAGAATAAATACCTGTTATCAATAAAGCCAGAACTGCTGTTGTGATCATCATTTCGATCAAGGTAAAAGCAGAACTAGACCATAGTCTTTTACCGTGGTCTGTCGTCTGTTGTCTGTCGTCTGTTTTTATTTTACTCAACATAACTCGTTACAAATTCCTCAATTCTAGTATCGCCTCTATCATTACAGTAAATCAATATAGACGCTTTGTATAAGTTTGTGAGTGTCGCATCATTAATAATTGTCTGTCTCCATGAAAAAGCAGGATACTCTGTAAAAAATTCATTACCTTCACTTGTTGTACTAGTTGTAGGCTTACTCTGCTCAATATCACTCATTTTCTGCTGACCGAGAAATGTCATCATTGTGTGATCTCCAGCATGCTTGCTTGCCCTGAGGCCTACAGGGAACATTTGAATAAGCCCAAGAAGTGCAATAGATAGAATAGCCATTGAAATAACAAGTTCAAGAAGGCTAAAAGCACGGCAGCCGTTGGCTGCAATTTTTAATTTTGGATTTTGAATTTTGAATTCACTCACGGCGTTCTGCTCGTTTTTATCCTGCCTGTAATCATTTGTATTGCAATATAAGATGTGTCAGGATTTGTTTTATCGTCATCACTAACCTGAATTGTCTCGTTTCCAGATGCTCCACCTGTTGGCTTAAAAACAATTCTTTCTATGCTTTTTGGATTGCTGGTATCTGCATCATTAGGAAAGGGAATATCAGGAGATGTAGTCAAAGCACTTTCTGTTGTCATAATCATTGTTTTTGGAAGCGCCTTCCAATTGGTTACTGACCCTCCTTCAGGATAAGATCCAGATTTACTAATGTCAGGCTCCCAGTAAATTTTTACCGCATATCCACTATTATCTATATTCATATTAAAAAGAACCGCGCATCTTTTTCTTCTTTTTATTGCATGACTGCGCGCAGTTCTAAGAGCGGAAACAACCATCTGCGCACCGCTCTTAATCCTGGAATTTCTTGTGAACTGAACAAAGGATGGTACTGCTGCAACAAGCATAATACCCATGATTGCGAGCACTATCATAAGCTCAACTGCGGTGAAACCAGACATTCTTTTATTCACTTAATTCTTAATCCTTATAACTTAATACTAAAAATTAGTTTGTTTCCGTATCCCAACACGCTATATCATCATCTCCACCATCAGCCTTATCTTTTCCATAGGACCAGAGATCATAACTGCGTTCTTTAAGCGGATTAGTATAATCAGTTGAAGTGCCTCCCGAAGCTCTGTATTTATATACTGTACCGTAAGGATCATTTGGAATATCTTTTGAAAGATACGGTCCGCGTCCATTTGTCCCAGCAGTTTGCAGCATATCTTTTAATTGTCCAGTTCCAGTAATATTCCCATCATCATCTGATGGATCACCTGATAAATCTGTACCTACACCTTCATGACCTGGATATGTTCCATAATCTGTCTGATACATTGCCAGCGCGTTCTCAACACTGTGAATGTCCGCTCTTGCGCGTGTTTTCTTCGCCTTGTCAATCTGTTTCATGAAGTTAGGCATTACAATACCTGCAAGAAGCACAATGATGCCTATTACGACCAGAAGCTCAATAAGTGTAAAACCTGTCCTTTTCCTCATCTTCTCCTCCTTTAAAAATTAATCGTCTCTGATATGCCCTTACTGCTTCCATCAGTTATTGTGTAGCTACTGGCTGTTGATGCATATGAATAGCTTCCTCCCCATGGATCAGCAGGGACTGCTTTGCTTAAATACTTCTCCGACACAAGAACACCAAGACTCTCAGGAAGGGTTCCTTCATGATTAGCTCTGAACAAGTCAACGCTTTTTCTCAAGAGCATTATGTCTGCTGTTGCCTTTCCAACCTTGGTCTTCTCAAGCTGTTTGAGATAATTGGGCACTGCTATTGAAGCAAGCAATGTAATAATCGCTATTACAACCAAAAGCTCAATAAGTGTAAATCCCCTTTTGAATTTCATTTCCACCTCCTTTTCACCTACTATACTACTATAAAGCAACATTTATGCCAAATATTAAAACCTCCCCTTTAATCCCCCCTCAAAGGGGGACGGTTTTGCCGTAGGCAAAATTAGGAGGATGTTAGTGCTTTTTCCTTCCAAGTGTGTGCGGTTTTCTTCACTGGCAAACTAATAGTAAAACTAGTTCCCTTTCCCTCTTCCGATTGAACAGAGATATCTCCATTAAGACTTTTTATTAAAGACTTACAGATGTAAAGGCCTAGTCCTGTCCCCTTTCCCGTCTCTTTTGTAGAAAAAAACGGGGTAAATATTTCCTTCAAATTTTCAGGCGCAATCCCACAGCCTGTGTCAGTGAATTTTATTTCTATAACATCCTCTGTATCACGGGCAACCGCAAGGGTTGCCCCTACAGATTCTTTCACATCTGTAGCGATTGTAAGAAGCCCACTGCTTCCCATAGATTGATAGGCATTGTCAATTATATTCAAAAATACCTGTTTCAACTGATCTGGATTGACTTTTATCTTTGGTAATCTTATAGCGTATTTTTTCTCTATTGTAATTGTAGGAGCAGGTTTCAAACTTGACGCTACCGCATCATCAAGAACCTCATTAACATCAATCATAACCATGTCCTTATCCTTGGATGCTGAAATTCTGGAAAACTGAAGTAAATCAGCAATAAGCTTATTAATACGATCCGTCTCCTGAAAAAGAATTCCAATCTGCTCTGATACTTCAGGACCCGGCTTCTTAAAGACATTCTTGAGAAAAAACGCTGCATTATTAATAATCGCAAGAGGATTCTTAATTTCATGCGCCAGTTTTGCTGATATCTCCCCCATAGAGGAGAGCTTATCTCTTTCCATAAGCTCAAACTCTGTATCAAGTAATTCCTTATTGAGTTTCTTTAGCTCTGCTGTTCTCTCCTCTACTCTTCTTTCCAATTCCTGAGACCATTTTTTAAGTTGTTCCCTTGAGCTAATAAGGGGTTGCAGACTACTGTCCTGAACAATTCTCTCTTGAACAATGGGTTTTTGAACAGTGGGTTTAAACCCCTTGTTCAAAGCTGATGATTGTGGTTTTTTGTTCAAAGCTATAGATATCGGCTGAAGAATAATCTTCCATATGTAGGAAAAGGTAACAACCCCAAGAGAAAAAAAGATAATTGCAATAAAAAAATTCCTGTACTGAAGAAGAGGAGTTTTCCATACAATTACAGCAACGTATATAAGAAAAACAGCTAACCCGGTTAATATAAATAGATATGCAATTCGCGAAAACAGAGAAAAGGCTTTATCTTTTGATTCCATGTAATTTCATCTTCTCATAGAAATGGCGTCTGCTTATGCCAGCTTTCTTTGAAGCAAGGGATATATTTCTATTTGCCTTTTTTAATATATTGATTAAGAAATTCTTTTCAAAGGCAGTTCGCGCATCACGAAAATTCTCTCCTGTAATTGTGGGGATGTGAGCAGGTTGGAAACCTACCCCTACAGGCAAATCCTCAGGAAGAATACATGGGCCTTCCTGCAATGCTACTGCGCGTTCAATTATATTTTCCAGTTCCCTAACATTGCCTGGCCAGTCAAAGTTTAGGAGCAAACTCATGGCTTCAGAGGAAATTCGTTTAGGCGCGCCTCCCTTAGATTTTAAGGGATTATACTTTTCTAAAAAATGCTTTGCTAAAGAAGCTATATCATCTTTCCTCTCCCTGAGTGGAGGCAGATCAATAGCAATTACATTTATTCTGTAATATAAATCCTCTCTGAACAGACCTTGTTTTATACAATCTTCTAAATTCTTGTTAGTTGCGCTTATGATTCTCACATCAACCTTAATTTGCCGAGTTCCTCCCACTCCCCTAAATTCTCCATCCTGAAGAACACGCAGTAATTTCATCTGCGTAGTTAAAGAAAGGTCCCCTATTTCGTCGAGAAAAATAGTCCCTTTATCGGCCACTTCAAATATTCCTTTTCTACTACTTATCGCGCCTGTAAATGCTCCTTTCTCATGGCCAAATAATTCGCTCTCCAATAGGTTCTCCGGTAAAGCTCCACAATTTATAGAAAGAAACTTATTATTTTTACGCAGACTGTTATAGTGAATTGCATGAGCTATCAACTCCTTACCGGTTCCGCTCTCTCCTCTTATTAGTATAGCAGCATTGCTTTTAGAAACCTTTCCCACCAGTTGATAGACCTCCCGCATTTTCTTATTATTCCCTATTAATCCACTAAAACTAAATTTTTCTTTCAGTTGATCATGTAAATATAAATTCTCACTTATCAGCTTTTCGCGCTCTACCGCTCTATGCACAGAGAAAAGAATTTCCTCCGGCATGTATGGTTTTCTTATATAATCATAAGCTCCAAGCTTTACTGCATTAATTGCTGAATCCACCGTAGCATGACCTGTAATAATTATAACAGGTATTTCGTTGTTCTTCTCTCTGAGGGCAGACAACATGACCATTCCATCCATATGAGGCATCTTTATGTCAGTGATTATTAAATTGAATTGCTCGACTCCTAAAACTTCTATAGCTTTTTTCCCGTCCCCGCATACTTTGACATCATAGCCCTGCTGAAGAAGAATACCAGAAAGGGTCTTTCGCATATTTAACTCGTCATCTACAACTAGGATTTTTGCTTTTTGCATAATATTTTTTTATTGTAGGGGCGGGGCTTGCCTCCGCCCGCAAAGAATAAGGGCAGGTGCAAGACCTGCCCCTACACTATACAATCGCTGTGGCCAGCTTAATTAACGGTAAGAAGAGAGCAATAACTATGAACCCGACGACAATCCCCATGCCTACAATCATAATTGGTTCTATTATACTTGTCAAAGCCACTACTGCAGCATCTACTTCTTGATCATATGCTTCTGCGACTTTAAGCAGCATCTTATCTAATGCTCCTGTTTCTTCACCAACGTCCACCATATTAATAACCAGCGGGGGAAATATTCCGCTTGCTTGAAGGGGGCCTGCTATTGATTCTCCTTCTCTGATACTATCATGAACGGATACCATTGATTGAGATATTACTTCATTACCTGATGTTTCTTTTACAATTGTAAGCGCTTGAAGTATCGGAACTCCGCTTCCGATCAGCGTGGCAAATGTTCTTGAAAATCTTCCAACAGCTGTTTTTCTAATCAATGGACCAACAACAGGGATATACAACTTAAGCTTATCCGAATAATATGCTCCTTTTCGTGTTTTTCTAATAAGCTTATATATTATAAATAGTCCAATTAATGATCCGATAACAACAAAAATACTCCTCCAGTCTTTGAAAATATCTGACATTTTCAGAAGCATTACAGTAGCGCCCGGTAACTCTGTATTGAAATCTTCAAACATCTTTTTAAAAGTCGGTATAACCACTATGATTAAAAAAGTAAGTATTCCTACAGCTGCAACAGTAACGAGTATAGGATAAACCATGGCAGACTTAATCTTTCTCTTTAATGCTTCTTCTTTTTCCGAAAACTCAGCCAGCCTTTCCAAAACCGCCTCTAAAATCCCGCCAATTTCACCAGCCTTTATCATATTAATAAAAAGTTTTGAAAAACTTTTAGGATGTTTGGCAAGTGTCTCTGAAAATGTAGCGCCTCCCTCAATATCTGTAGCCACCTGAGAGAGAGTCTCTTTCATAATACCAGGTTTAGCTTGATCACTCAGGACATTAAGACTCCTCAATAAAGGAAGACCCGCACCAAGCAAGGTTGCTAATTGTCTGACAAAAACGGATAATTGCCTTGGCTTTATTCTATCACCAATTCCTGGTAGTTTAATTGTAATATTCATACTTGCAGAACCACCTGACTTTGCTGGTTTAGCAGACGTTGAAGTACCAGAAGCAGGAGACTTTTCATAAACCTTCGTAGGGAAATAGCCCATATCCCTTATCTGGGATATTGCCAAAGTAGAAGTTTCTGCCTCAACACTTCCACTTACTTCTTTACCGCGATTATTCATCGCTACATAAGCGTAAACAGCCATATACTATATCTCCACTCCCTGTGTCTCTCTTGCTACTTCCTCAATAGTAGTAATTCCCATCCATATTTTTTTCAGTCCGTCTTCTCTTAACATTGACATCCCTTTTTCGCGAGATTTGCTTCTAATATCACCAGCAGTTGCCTTATTAACAATAAGAGTTCTTATTTCGTCGTTAATAACAAGTATTTCCAAAATACCTGTTCGCCCCTTATATCCAATGCCGTTGCATACCTCACATCCTTTGCCCCTATAAAATTTCTTGCCCTTCACGTCCTCCGGCTTGAGCCCAATCAAGAATAATTCTTCTTCATCTGGAGAATACTCCTCTTTACAACTAGAACATATTTTTCTAACAAGTCTTTGCGCAATAATAGCCTCTAGCGTCGAGGTTATAAGAAAAGGCTCAATATCCATATCAATAAGCCTGGCAATTGTACCAGCTGCATCATTAGTATGTAACGTGCTCAGCACTAAATGTCCTGTAAGTGAAGCCTGAATAGACATTTCCGCAGTCTCCAGATCGCGGATCTCTCCTACTAATATTTTATCAGGATCCTGTCTTAATATACTTCTGAGACACTTGGAAAAAGTTAAACCTATATGAGGTCTTATTTGCACTTGTATAATACCTGCTAAATTATACTCAACAGGGTCTTCCGTAGTGATTATTTTGTCCTCAGGAGAATTAATTTCCTTTAAAGCAGAATAAAGGGTTGTAGTTTTGCCGCATCCGGTTGGGCCTGTTACAAGAATAATACCATTAGGTTTTTTTATTAAATCTCTTAATAGCTTTAAATTTTCTTCCAAAAGCCCGATCTGGTCCAGAGAGAGCATAACAGAGCCTCTGTCTAATATTCGTATTACAACGCTTTCTCCGTAAAGCGTTGGTAAAGTTGATATACGAAGGTCTACTTCTCTTCCACCCATATTGAGCTCAATCCTTCCATCCTGTGCCAACCTTCTTTCTGCAATATCCATTCCTGCCATAACCTTAATTCTAGAAGTTACCGCTAAAGCCAAATGCCTAGGTGGTGGGATCATCTCATAAAGCATCCCGTCCACACGATATCTGATCTTAAATTGGTCTTCAAATGGCTCAAAATGCAGATCACTAGCCTTATCCTTTATTGCCTGAATAAGCACTAAATTAAGCAATTTGACTACAGGAACCTGATGCGCCAACTCCTGAAGAGTTGCTACATCATGAATATCTTCCTCAGTCTCATCAATACCTCCTTTGATTTCTATTGCTCCTGATTCCATATCCTTTAAGACATCCTGAACAGTCTCTGTTTTTTCTCCATAATATTTAGCAATAGCTTCCCCAATATCTTTCTCATTGCTTACCATCCCCCTTACTTCACATTCCAACATGAACCGCAAATCGTCTAAAACGTTAATATTTAAAGGATCCGCCATGGCTATATACAGAATATTTTCTTCCATTTTTACAGGAATAATTTTATATACTTTTGCAATTGGAGCTGAAACCCTTTCCAAAACTTCCGGGGGAATATTTGTTTTAGATAAATCTGCAGCAGGCATTCCAGTTTGTGCCCCTAATGTAGACAAGATGTCTGCTTCTGTCACAAAACCAAGATCTACTAAAATTCTGCCAAGCAAGCCATTAGATTTTTGCTGCTCATTCAGAGCATGTTCTAGCTGCTCAGGTGTTATTAGCCCCTTCTCAAGCAATAACTGTCCAATAGGCTTCTTTTTGCTAGGCATTTTCCTTATCTCCAGCCTTCTTTTCAGCATCCGCTACACTATAACAACGCGTAATATACTCTTCGTAGCTTATTGTTTTGCTATTGTAAAGCTCTGTTAGAGCATCATCCATTGTTTTCATGCCGAGCTTTTTCCCTGTTTGAATAGAGGAGATTATTCGATAAGACTTCTTCTCCCTTATTAGATTCTTTATAGCTGAAGTAGCTACCATTATCTCATAAGATGCTATTCTTCCTCCTGTAGTTCTGGGAATTAATTGCTGAGAAATTACTGCTACAAGAGATTCAGATAATTGCGTTCTTATTTGTTCCTGCTGCGCAGTAGGAAAAGCGTCAACTATTCTGTCAATTGTGGCTGCAGCGCCTGTTGTATGCAAGGTTGCTAATACCAAATGCCCGGTTTCCGCAGCTGAAATAGCTGCCTCCATTGTACCTAGATCCCTCATCTCTCCAACCATTATAACATCAGGATCCTGCCTTAGGGCTCTGGTGAGAGCTTCAGAGAACGAAGGAACATCTACACCCAACTCTCTCTGAGACATAACACCATTGTGATGAGTATGGTAATACTCTATAGGATCTTCAATTGTTATTATATGAGTATCTCTATTTCTCGCTATATAATCAATCATTGTGGCAAGTGTTGTTGTCTTACCACAGCCGGTTGGTCCTGTTACAAGGACCAGTCCGCGTGGTCTATACATAAGCTGTTTAACTTGCTCCGATAATCCCAACTCATCAAATGTCAAAAGTTTCATCGGAATG
>Ga0207996_1001206_pt1 | contig 18665 bp, 16 predicted proteins | sample AntAceMetag02UKG_FD_184773 | JGI IMG/M metagenome (GOLD analysis project Ga0207996, IMG submission 184773) | Saline lake microbial communities from Ace Lake, Antarctica - Antarctic Ace Lake Metagenome 02UKG (SPAdes) (version 2) | ecosystem: Environmental > Aquatic > Non-marine Saline and... | reverse complement strand
TCCGATATGGAAGATTATATTCATTATAAAGAATTGAAAATAAAAGATTAAAGGAGAAGAAAAAATGAGAGAAAAACTTATTGTAGTTATCATAATTGGACTTTTAATGATTTTAACAAACTTACATTCTCAAAACAATCTGGAGAAAGCAAAAGAACTTATGGAAAATAATGAAAATGAACAGGCTGTTCAGATATTGGAAGAATTAGTAAAGGAAGATTCAGAAAACTTGCAGTACAATAGGATGATCGGAATATCCTATTTCAAACTATCTCAAAATCCTGAAGCTGGAATGCTGAAAAGCATGAAGTATTTCAAGAAATACAAGAAGTTTCTTAATAAAGTAATCGAAATGGATCCAACAGACATTGAATGCTTCGATATTATGGCTCATTCATATTTTTATCCTCCTAAAATTGCTGGTGGAAATAAGAAAAAAGCGCGTGAATATTTAGCCCAAATTATCGAACTTGCTCCCAAAACAGGATTGAAAATTGAAATCGAATTTCTTGAATTTGAGAATGAATATGAACAGGCAATTGAAAAATGTGAGAAATATATCACTCTATATCCAGATGATTATGAAATTTATCACCAATTAGGAATGATCTACCAGCAGAAAGAAGATTTTCAGAAAGCTTTTAAAGCATTTGAAACAGTCATTGCCGAAGATTCCACAGCTTTTAATTCCTTATATCAGATAGGCAGAACTGCAATTTTTTCCGGTGAAAATTTGGAGCGTGGAAAGGAATGTATGAAACTATATCTTCAAAATGATCCTGAAGAAGATAGTCCTTCTTTGGATGCTGCTCATTGGCGGTTGGGAATGATATATGAAAAGCAAGGAAAAATCGATCTTGCAAAAGCAGAATATGAAGAAGCGATCAAATTGGATCCTAAAGATAAAGATTATAAAAAAGCATTAAAGAAATTAAAATAGGAGTAGAAGATGATTAAATTAGAAAACATCGACAAAGTTTATAGAACAGAGACTATTGAAACAACAGCCCTGAAGCAAATTAACCTTCACGTTGAAAAAGGGGAATTTCTGGCTGTTATGGGTCCATCCGGTTGTGGAAAAAGTACTCTTCTAAATATTATGGGACTTTTGGACAAACCAACCAATGGTAATGTTCAAATCGATGAAATGGAAGTTAAAACTTTTGGAGACAGAAAACTGGCAAAACTCAGAAATTGGAAGATCGGTTTTGTCTTTCAAAACTTTCACCTGATCAATGACCTTTCTGTAGTTGATAATGTGGAAATTCCTCTTTTATATAGAAGAATGTCTGGAAAAGATCGTCGCAGAAAAGCTTTGGGAGTTTTAGAAAAAGTTGGACTGAGTGCACGTACAAAACACTTTCCCCGACAGCTTTCAGGTGGGCAGTGTCAACGTGTAGCAGTTGCCCGAGCTATTGTGGGTAATCCGGAAATAATTCTGGCAGACGAACCGACCGGAAACCTGGATAGTGTGATGGGTGCAGAAATTATGGATATCTTGATGAGATTGAATAAAGATGAAAATACCACAATAGTTATGGTCACACACGATGAACATCTGGCTGAGCAAGCCCATAGAATTATTCGGTTGTTTGATGGAAGTAAGGTTAGCTGACGGAGAACAGGAGAAAACATGTTAAAAAATTATTTTAAAATCGCACTAAAAGTAATGATGCGTCATAAGCTATTCACCTTCATCAGTTTGTTTGGGATCAGCTTTACTTTGCTCATTATTGTATTATTCACTTCAGCATTGGATCATACATTTGGTCCGCATTACCCAGAGAAAAAGCTGGGAAGAACCCTGTCGGTTACTATGGGAATGTTAAGATCAAAAAGTGGAGGAACATCTTCGGGACCTCTATTCAGCCCTTATTTTTTGAATAAATATGTTAAATCATTGAAAACACCGGAAAAGATTTCACTGTCTTCATTTTATAATCCCATAGTTGTTTATAAAGATAAAAAGAAACTGAAACTGGGGATCAAATATACAGACGGTGAATTCTGGGATATCCTGGATTTCAACTTTCTTGAAGGTAAACCTTTCAGCAGAGATGATGTAAATAACATAGCAAATGTTGCTGTAATTAATAAAAAAACTGAAGATCAATATTTTGATGGTGAACCAGCAGTTGGAAAATATATTGAAGCAGATGGAAGAACTTACCGCGTTATCGGTGTTGTTGAAAACGTCTCTATTCTGCGGATCATGCCCTATTCCGATATCTGGGTACCAATGGGACATACAAAAGAAGATCTTAACAAAATTACTATAACAGGTAACTTTCCTGGCTGGTTTGCCATGGTTCTGGCTCACAGCAGGAAAGATTTTCCAAAGATCAAATCTGAATTCCAGAAACATCTGGAGAAAATTGAATTCCCGGAAGGAAAATATGAATGGATTCTTACCAATACATCGAGTTATGGTGAAGCTTTTGCTAGACAGGTATTTCGACAAAAAGAGGGAAATCTTGCTCCATTCATGACGATCCTTTTCGTTCTGATGACCCTCTTCATGCTTCTTCCCACCATAAACCTAGTAAATATCAATGTAAGCAGGATCATTGAACGTTCTTCAGAGATCGGCATCAGGAAATCATTTGGAGCGTCTTCCCTTACTTTGGTGGGACAGTTCATTGTGGAGAATATAATAATTACTGTGATCGGAGGTTTTATCAGCCTGGTTATGGCAGCAATAATACTGTGGATGGTCAATCAGAGCGGTGTAATTCCTGATACACATCTGGGATTAAATTTCAGGATCTTTTTCTACAGTATGATATTTGCAGTATTCTTTGGACTTCTTTCAGGTGTTTATCCTGCTTTTAAAATGTCTAAATTGCAACCTGCAGAAGCTATTCATGGAGGTAAGAGATGATAAAGCATTTCTTTAAACTTATCTGGAATAAGAAGCGAACAAATTTTATGACATCACTCGGTATCTTTATTTCATTCATAGTTTTGTTCCTGGTTTTGATCGCTGTTATCTATAATATCAGCAACTATCTTAAACCGTTGGGATTTTCCTATAAGGATGTCTGGTATATTACAATGGATTGGAAAGACAGCTCTCAAGAAGAAATAAAGGAAACATTACTCCAGTTTGAAAATGCATTTAAAAGTTTTCCGGAAATTGAAAATTTTGCTTATTCGGAATCTTTCATATTTACTCCTGCTGTCATGAATATGACAAATTATGAATACGATGGTAGGGAAATAAGATGCAACATCAGGTATGCGAGTGATGATTTTGCAGAGGTGATGGGAATGGAAATATTGGCAGGACGCTGGTTCGATGAATCTGACAATGCTTCCAGTAAAAATCCGCTTGTCATAAATAAATATGCAAAAGAAGAGATTTTTGGAAATGATATAGCATTGGGGAAAGTTCTCCATAGAGATGAAACAGAATATATAATAATCGGAGTGATTGACGAATTCCGCAATGCAGGACAGTTTTCAGGTTCCAGCAGCATATCATTCAGGAGAATTTCTTTAGGAGTGAAGCATGAATTATCCCGTTTTGGAAGTGAAGCAATGGGAAGCAGGATCCTGCTTAAAATGAAACATGGAACTCCTTTTCAATTCGAAGAAATCCTAACTAAAAGATTATCGAATATAGCTAAGGACTGGCAGATAAAAACGAATACATTCGAATTATTGAAAAAATCAGCTACTCTCCAATCCCTGATCTTTCCTGTGATTTTAATTGTGGTCTGTGGATTCCTGGTTATAAATGTAGCACTCGGTCTTTTTGGAGTTATCTGGTATAATACAAATCGTCGGAAATCTGAAATTGGATTGCGTAGAGCACTGGGCTCTTCAGCTATCGAAATCTATAAGCAGATTATCGGAGAAGCTCTGGTTCTTTCCACCTTTGCCATGATCTTCGGCAGTTTCTTTGCCTTGCAGTTTCCTCTTTTGGGTATCTTTAGTTTCATCGACACAAATATATACATTCTTGCGTATATTTTCTCAATTTTACTGATCTATGTTATTACTGCATTGTGCTCATTGTATCCCAGTAAACTGGCATCCAGCCTGGAACCATCAGAAGCACTGCATTATGAATAATAAATCTTTGAAACGGTTGTTGGACTTCTTGCATTTCTTGACCTTCCGAACAGTTGGTGCATGAGAGAAAAGTAAATTAAAGGAATGATTATGAATTTAATAAAGTTAGCATTATCAATAATTTTAATTACGTTGCTAATTTCTTGCAGCTATAATTCTAATTTTTATCCTCCTGAATTAAAAAATCCAAAAATTTTAACTGAAAAATTCCTGGAAGGGAGCGATACAATTTCCGTCAGGAATGATAAGATTGATTTTCCAAATTGGAGTATTCGTTTTTTCGGAAAACAGGTTATTCCCAAATTAAATAAAGAGCAGGAAATCTACATGCGGGAATTGGAGAGATTGCGAATTATCCGTAAGCAGCAGTTGAAGATTGAGAAATTGAAAGTGAATAATGAAGCAAAATTGAAAAAGTTAGAAAAAAGAATATATGAAATTAACAATTTTCCAAAGCATGTAGATGGAATGAGTACAAGCTGGGGATTTTGTATGTATACGCACAAATATAAGAAAGTTGGATATGAATACATTTATAATGAAAAGAACCTGTTCTGGGGTCTTATCAAATGGGGCAAAAGAAGAAAATAATAATGATATTTGATTTAGCAAGAAAGCCTGAAGACTTGACAAACCTTTGGGCTTTTTTAAATTAAAATTGCGGAGGATAAAAGTGCATAAGATTTTAATTATAGATGATGATTTTGCAGTACAAACATCTTTGAGCCTTCTCTTGAACCAGAATGACTATAAGACTGTTAATGCATCCAATCCAACCGAAGCTCTTGAAGTGATAAAAGAAGAAAAACTCGACCTGATAATTCTGGATATGAACTTTACTATGGAAACCACTGGTGAAGAAGGGCTGGCACTCTTAAAAGAAATCAAAAACCTATTACCAGCAATTCCGGTAATTCTCATCACTGCCTGGGGTTCTATTTCGCTTGCTGTGGATGGTATGAAAGCAGGAGCAGTGGATTTCATTACCAAACCTTGGAGCAATGAGTTTTTCCTCCAATCTGTTCGAACAGCCTTGTGTCTTTCCAAAGATACTGAAAAAAAACTGACCCGCAAGCAGATTGATTCTAAATATGATTTCGATAGTATCATTGGAAAAGATCCTTTTTTTGTAGCAGCACTGGAAACAGTTGGTCGTGTGAGTAAAACAGATGCTTCAATATTGATACTGGGAGAAAGCGGGACAGGCAAAGAACTTATCGCTGAAGCAATCCACAAAAATAGTTCACGTAAGAATCAACCTTTCGTAAAAGTAAATCTTGGTGGAATATCTTCTTCTTTGTTTGAAAGCGAAATGTTCGGTCATATAAAAGGTTCATTCACTGATGCCAGATACGATCGCATCGGACGTTTTGAGATGGCGAACAACGGTACGATATTCCTGGATGAGATAGGTGAGCTGGATATCAATATGCAAGTGAAATTATTGAGGGTGCTTCAGGACAGGACTTTTGAAGTCCTGGGTTCCAGTAAACCCAGAACTGTAAACGTGAGAGTAATCTGCGCAACCAATAGAGACCTGGAGGAAATGGTAAACAATAGCGAATTCAGAGAAGACCTTTATTACCGTATAAACCTGATATCTCTCAAACTTCCGGCTTTGCGGGAACGAGCAGGGGATATTCCGCTATTGGCAAATTATTGTATTAAAACGTTTCAAAACAAATATAAACGCCCAGGACTGCAAATAAATAAGCAGGCAATGAATTGGTTAAAAGGGCTTTCCTGGTCTGGAAATATACGGGAACTAAAAAACCTGGTGGAAAGAGCAGTGGTGATCTCCAATAAAGATAACCTGGAATTAGATAATTTCACACAGGAATTCATTACTGGACCTCAAAAAATAACTTCAAAAAAGCTCCCGGATGTTGGAGCTATGACACTAGAAGAAATGGAAAAAGCAATGATCTTAAAGGCTTTGAAAGAAAATAAAAATCTCAGCCGTGTTGCCAGGGCACTGGGAATCAGCCGGGCAGCACTTTATCGAAGAATGGAAAAATTCGGTATCTCTGCATGAAACTGAAAATCAAATATATCTTCTTTGTTTCGTTTATTCACATAATTCTCATTTTATTATCATTGCGAATGTTCAAGGAAAATATCTATTATTTTATAGCTGCTGAAGCCTTTATTATCTGCACAATTATCATATCGATGATTTTATACAGGCAGTTTATCCAGCCCATCAATACCATCTCATCCGGAATTGAATCTCTGGAAGATAAAGATTTCAGTATGAAGTTCGTGAAGGTCGGTCACGTGGAAATGGATCAGCTTATCGAGGTTTATAACAGGATGATAGACCAGCTTCGGGAAGAACGGGTCAAACAGAGGGAACAGCATTTTTTCCTGCAGAACCTTATAGAATCATCACCATCAGGTATTATTATTTTAGATTTTGATGAAATAATTACCCAGATCAATCCTGCAGCAGAATCCTTCCTTGGATTAACAATTGATAATATTGTTGGAAAAACTTTCGATAAATTGCCGGGTAAATTACCTGTAGAATTGAATAAACTCCAGTCTGGAAACTCAGAAATTATTCCAATAAGCGGGATGAAAACATTCAAATGCCAGAAAGCCAGTTTTGTTGATCGCGGTTTTAATCATCATTTCATACTTATCGAAGAACTCACGGATGAACTTTTGAAGACAGAACGAAAAGCTTATGAGAAGGTTATCCGTATGATGTCCCATGAATTGAATAATTCGCTGGGTGCGGTGAATTCTATACTGAATACTTGTTTGAATTTTAAAGACCAACTGCAAAAGAAAGATATGAGAAGTTACGAAGATGCACTCAATGTGGCAATAGAAAGGAATACTCATCTGAACAGGTTTATGGAAAATTTTGCGAATGTTGTTCGTATTCCTTCACCCAAAAAGATAGAAAGCAACCTGCATGAACTATTAAAAAACGTGGGTAAATTTATATTTGCAGATATTGAAAAAAGAAACATTAAACTGTGTTGGGAACTTTATTCACTACCCATGATGATTAAGCTGGATAAACAGCAGATGGAACAGGTGTTGGTAAATATTTTCAAGAATGCTGTGGAAGCGATTGAAAAAAATGGTGAAATAACAATCATCACAACTCCAAACAAGCAGCTAATAATCCGCGATAATGGCAAAGGCATTTCTGAAGAAATACAACCAAAGCTGTTCACTCCCTTTTTCAGTACCAAGAAGAACGGACAGGGAATTGGACTTACTGTAACGCGGGAGATATTATTGAATCACGGATTCAAATTTTCATTGGAGACAAATGAAAAGAGTGAGACAGAGTTTGGGGTGGAGTTTTAGGAGAAATCAACAAACAAGATAAGCTTGCCTAGTTCTTCACTTTGTTACGGTTGTTTCACTTCATCCCCTATCAAACAAGCGATAACCGTGTAATATTCTTAAAACATACACTACATTTTCTGAAATCCTGTAAATGATCCGATAATTTTTATAGACAAGTTGACGATAATCGATCTTAAGAATTTCATATTCCGGGATCAAAGGATTTCTTTCTGGAAAACTCTCCAAAGAAAAAATTGCTCTTTCTATTTTATCGATAAATTCAGTTGCTATTTTAATGTTATCTATTGCAATAAATTGCCATATTTCTTCGATATCATTTTGTGCAGATTTAGTGATTCTAACTTCGTATATTTTTTTCACTTCTGAATCTCTGAAAAAATGTTTTTGCATCTTCTGTTCTACCTATTTTGATATCCATTTCAGCTTTAGCTAATTTTTGCATAATATAAAATGCACCTGTCATTTTTTCATATTCGGAAGCATCGAGAAGAACAGCTTCTGCTTTTCCATTTTTTGTGAGAACTACCGGTCTTTTTGTGTTATGAACCTGTTGTAAAATATTACTTGTGTGTTTCTTTAGTTCTGTTATAGATAGAATATCTTGAGTTATTTTTAACTGCATTTTGTCCTCCTATTAAATTCTAACTTAATACTGAATTAAATTTTAATTCGGAGCCAAATTTGATTCTTTAAATATTGTTGGCAAGGAAAAAATGAGAAGAAGGGAAACAAGAATAATGGAAAAACTTGCGAACGGTTGTCGAACTTCTTGTATTTCTTGACCTTCTCAATGGTTAAAAAACTACTTCTGAATCATGGATTAAAATTTTCATTGGGAAACAAATGAGAAGGGGGAAACCGAGTTTGTGGTGGAGTTATGATGGATTAATAACATGAATTTTATTAAAACAGAAGTAGATTTAAATTATAATCCTTTTTTATATCCCAATCAATAACACTTCGCGCAATTGATCTCCATTTTTTTATTTAATTTATATGAGTAGATTGTATCATAAATTTCGACTTTATTCTTATACTTTAATAAAAGTTCTTCAATTTCTTTTATTGTAGGTTTACCAGGGTATCCATAGGAAACAACAATTTTAGAATGATTGAACTTTTTCAAAATGCACTCTATATTGTGAAGTAGCGTATGTTTTTCAAATTCTGAAGTAATCTTAAATAATGGTTTGTGTTTTCTCGCTAAATCAATTCTAGATGACCAATTATCATAATCTACTAAACCTTCAAGAAAATGATATAGTGAATAATAATCTTTAGGGTATTTATCTTTGGGTCTTTGATAAGGTGGATCCAAATATATTAAATCAAATTTTTCTTTTCTCATCGATACGATATCTTTGCAGATTGCTTTATTGCTTTTACCGTTAGAGAATATTTTTTTAGAAGTTTGATGTGCAAATTTGCTAAAAAGAATTGGGAATTCAATTTCCCATGTTTTTTTGTTTCCAAAACTTCTGGAGACATCTGATTTTCTTAGATTTAGATTTTTTCTGTGAAATAAATTAAAAGGACGTTTCATCAAGCAGGCTTGAAAAAGCGAATGAAAAGCTATGGCTTGCTTCATTTTTAAAGTATTTCCACTATAAATACTTGATAACTTTTTAATGTTATAAACAATCGTATCAAGCCATTCATTCTCCTCAGTAAAGTAATATATTTCCTCAAAAGTGTCTTTGATGAAACTCGGATAATTATAACCATTATTACTTAGAAGGAAATTTATATCTGATTGTAGAAGTTTGATTTTACTATTTTCGATTAATGCAGTACCCGTTTGATAATTTGATAAAAGAATATCATTAAATGTAACTTTTTACCCATAAGTTTGAATAAATAACTCATACTTGCAGTGCTACCAAATCCATCTAAAACCGATTCAAATTTGATATTATTAATAATCTCAAAACACCAAGGTACTAGTCGACGTTTACTACCTTGATATCGAGTTGTTGGGAACAACTTAAGATTTTTAGTTATTTGTTTTTCTAAATCTTTCAACATTTAAATACCGCAAGCATTTTTAACAGGTGTTTTATAGTCTGCACCAATTGCTATATCTAAAATTTGATTTTGCTCAGTTACAGTCATCTTTTCAAATTTTTCAGGAAATCCTAAAACTAAAAGGATATTAACATATCTTTGAACATCTTTATAAATGTTGAACCAAGGATCAAATTCATCTTGAAAATATTCAGGAGATAATGAGCCATGTCGTGTTTGCAAGAAAGGACCAACACTATGAACATGCTTTGATAATTTACTATAAATACTTTTTAATCTTGGATTGTGACCTTTTAAAAGCCATTTGTTTTGAGGGCAATAATTTCCAAAATGCTGAATTTCCTGAGAGTTTATACGTTTAAAACTCGAAAGCATGTTCATTGGGAATTTAAAATCGATGAACACGATCATTCTGAGGATAAGTAATTAATAAACTTTATTTATAATTAGAACTCTTCGCAAAGACAATATCTTTCGTAGGTATCTCATGTTTTCTCGTTTTTTTAAAGAGAGGAACAGCAGGGAGAGTTAGTATTTGTTTCCACATTTCGAACTTTTTAATAAAAAATTCAAAAAACCATTTGACACAGTTTCCCAATTTTAATTTTTGAACTTATGAATGAAAAGTTCAAATTGGAAAAGGAGGAATTATGGCTCGTAGAGAAGAGATTTTAAGAGCTGCCCAGAATGCCTTCCTGAAGTATGGAATTGAGAAAATAACTTTGGATGATATTGCTCAGGAATGCGGCGTTAAGAAAACTGCACTTTACTACTACTTCAAAAACAAAGATGAAATTATGATGGAAATGATTCTTTTAAGACTTAGAGAATTTGAAGCGCAAGTAAAAGAAGCAGTAGAAGCAGCTGAAAATGTGCGAGAAAAACTGCGTACATATATGAAGATGAAGATCAATCTGATGAAAGAAAATATGCCTTTTATAAAACTATTAGATAAGGAATTTTTACCTGTCAGAGCTAAAGAATTCATGCAATTGAATAAAGTTCGAATCATGGAAGCAGATTTTTGTTTGGTAAAAGAAGTGATATTACAAGGCATCAAAAATCATAAAGTTTCTTTCAAATTAAACGATTCTTTGGTTTTAATGATCTTGGGAGTAACTCACGGTGCATTCGTAGGACGGTATTTGGAAGAAGCCAATTGGAATATTGATGAGATGATTGATACAACTATCGAAGTTATATTTAATGGAATAGAATAGAGAGGATTTTAATGAAACGGAATTTAATATCAATTTTGATGCTGATTCTTGCTTTTTCATTGTTTGGTCAAATATCATTGACCTTGCAGGAAAGCGTGGAAATGGCCAAAGAAAACAACAAAGAGCTACAGAAAGCTCGGGAAGAAGTGGGCAAATACCGCCAGGAATACAACAATGTACGCGGTAACCTTCTACCTCAAATCACGCTTTCCGGTGGATACCGGTACAAACATATGAAACTACCAGATTCAGCAATTCCAATGATGCCAAGTCTAGAGTCTGAACTTGATAACATAGCAACTCACAATGACAGTATTATTGCCGGCTTTATTGATTATGGATTTAGTTCTTTTATCCCAGATCAAGAATCAGATGAATATTCCTTATCCGGAACGGTTTCACTTAGCCAGGTTATTTTCATGGGCGGTAAATTAATTAATGGTATCAACATTGCTGGAAAACTTTATCACCTGCAGGAAAAGAAGTATTGGTTAGATGAGCAGAACCTGATTTTCAATACAACCGATCTTTATTACAAAACCAAACTAGCAGCAGAAGTTGCAGAAATACAAGCTGAAGCTTTGGATTTTGCTAACCTTTATTTTCAACAGGTATCTGATATGTATGAAGAAGGTTTGGTGTCGGAATATGACATACTGAGAGCTGAATTGGAAGTGCAGAAATTGGAACCAGATGTTCTTGAAGCAGAGAAGAATTCCAAACTGGCAATGGAAAGTTATGCCAATCATTTGAATCTGGATGAATCCAATCTTGAGCTGATCGATGATACTGATCTTCCTGAAATGGAAGAGATTGATCTGGATAGCGCAGTAGAAAGTGGCTTAAAGCATCGCATGGAAATTGAACTTTCTGGAATTGGCGTAGATGTGAGTAAAGTGATGCTGCACTATGAAAAAGGAAATTTCCTGCCGAATATCGGTATCACTGCTGATTACACTTATTTTGGAGCTGATGCAGAAAAAATTGAAAGTGATGACTGGGGTAGTTCATATCAAGTTGGAATTGGATTTTCCATGCCGCTATTCACGGGGCTTTCCAATAATTCCAAGATAAAAAAAGCAAAACATACTTTGAACCAGTCGAAACTGGATCACCGCTCTTTACAGGAAATGATCGAGTTGGATGTACGGAATTCCTATTGGCAATTGCAGGCCGATCTGGAAAAGGTGAACGTTCAAACCAGAAACGTGGAACTGGCAACCAAAGGTTTGGGAATAGCCAATGCTCGCTATGAAAACCAGGTTTCCAATCAATTGGAAATTATTGATGCACAACTGCAGTTAAAAGCTGCAAAACTTAGTTTTATGAATGCTAAATATGCTGCTGTGATCTCGTATACTAAATTGCAGAAAGCAATGGGCAGAGAATTATAAATTATGTCTTTGCGAGTTTTTGCTCTTGCTGAAACAAACGAAGCAATCTCAATTGTTAGCATTGTTAGTAATACAAGATTGCTTCGAAAGAATTTCACTGTGAGGTACCTCGCAATGACAGATGAATTTAATAAATATAAATGGAGATAAAAATGAAATCAAAATTGATGATCCTATTTGTGATAGCAACGATGCTTTTCCTGGGTTGCGCCAAACAGGAAGAAGTCGAATCCAAAAATATGGAACAAATCTACAAAGAAGAAGGAATTCCGGTGGAAGTACAGGTAATGCAGCCCGAAACCTTCATCAAAGAATTATCTTTTAATGCCAATCTTAGTGGTATTCGTCAGTCGGCAGCGGCAGCTATGATAGGTGGCAGAATTGAGAAAGTGAACGTGAAAGTGGGAGATTATGTAGAAAAAGGACAGGTGATGTTTGAGTTTCCGGAAGATGCACCTGCTGGCCAGCTTGTTCAAGCACAATCTGCTTTTGAAATGATTGAAGCAACTTATGCAAGAATGCAGAATTTATATGCAAAAGGTGGTATTTCCAAGCAGGATCTGGAAGGTGTGGAAACACAGTATAAAGTTGCAGAAGCAAATCTGGATGCTGTAATGCAAATGTTGAAAGTTCGTGCCCCAATTGAAGGATATGTGATTTCAGTTAATGTGCGCGAAACAGATGGAGTTCATGCCGAAGACGTACTGGCCTTTGTATCTCAAACGGATAAGATGAAAGCACGTATCTGGGCTACAGAAAATGAAGTTTGCCAGATCAAAAAAGGGCAAGCAGCGTCAGCTATCTGGAATAACGTAACACTTTCGGGTAGAGTTACAGAAATAGCAATTGCCATGGATCGAGGACATAATGCGTTTGGTGTAGACTTGGTGTTTGAGAATTCAGAAAATCTTTGTAAAAGTAATGTGATCAGTGATATTTCCATCCAAACCTATAAAAATAATAATGCTTTGATCATTGCCCGTTCAAACGTGAAAAAAGATGTAAATGGGTATTTTATTTACAAAGTAGAATCTGAAAAGGCTACCAAAACTTACGTTGAGATTGGACAGGAAAATGGTGGGTTTGAAATAGTTGATGGAGTTACCCAAGAAGAACAGGTGATCGTGAAGGGTTTGAATCTGGTGTATGATGGAGCAAAAGTGAAGATTGTGGCAGATGGCAAATAACCTTTGGCTGTTGGCACTTTGCACAATGCTCTTTGCATTAAATAAGTGATTAATAACTGTCATGGTGAGCGGAGTCGAACCATAATAAAGGAAGATAATCCTTCGACTACGCTCAGGATGACAATCAGATAAATGGAGAAATAAATGTTTTTATCAAAAATATCAATAAACAGACCGGTGATGATGACAATGGTTATCTTGGTATTCGTAGTATTTGGAGCATTAGCCTACTTCGGACTATCTTTAAATCTTATGCCGGAAGCAGATATACCTTATGTTACGATCCAAACCGTTTACGCCGGTGCGGGACCAAACGAAGTAGAAAATCTAATTACAAAGAAAATTGAAGATGCAGTATCCACAATTAGTAAAATAGACTATATGGAATCATATTCCATGGATAATGTCTCTATCCTGTTAATAGCTTTTGAATTAGGGAAAGATGTTGATGTAGCTGTAGCGGAAGTAAAACAGAAAGTAGACGCTATAAATCGTAATTTGCCATCAGATGCAGATAAACCGAGTGTGGATAAAGTAGATTTGACTGCCTTTCCAATTATGGAACTTATTCTTACCGGAAATCTGGATGGAAAAGAGCTATATGAAATTGCAGATAAACAACTCAAAGACAAATTATCGCAAATCGAAGGCGTGGCCTCGGTAGATATCACCGGAGGACAAAAGCGGGAAATTCAAGTGCAGCTGGATGACCGAACCGTATATCAAAATATGATTTCACTTCCCCAGCTTACACAAATATTGTCTGCTCATAATATGAATATGCCGGGTGGACAATTTCAGCAGGAAGATCAAGAATATTCTGTTCGATTGGAAGGTGAACTAGCTTCAATAAAGGAATTGGAAGATCTGGAAATTCCTACTGCATTTGGTGTAAAAAAGCTGCATCAAATTGCTGATGTTCAAGATAGTGGAGAAGAAATTCGTAAACGTTCAATTTTCTTCAACAATTTGGTAAAAGAAAGAAAAGAGAACGTTGTGCGGCTTTCCATCGTAAAAACATCAGATGGTAATCCTGTGAGCGTAGCAGAAAATGTGAGAAAAGAAGTAGAAAAGATTAAACCAATATTACCGGAAGGAAGTGAACTTGAAATCGTAAGTGATGATTCAGACTTCATTCGCAGTTCTGTTAACGATACACTCAACAATGTTTTACTGGGGATTTTGTTTACTGGATTTGTACTCTTATTTTTCCTGCATGATCTGCGTTCCACGCTTATTGTTGCTATCGCCATGCCTACTTCGATCATCTCTACCTTCATTGTGATGCAATGGATGGGATTTAGTTTAAACATTCTTTCTTTGATGGGATTATCTACTTCAGTGGGAATTCTAGTGACCAATTCGGTGGTTGTACTGGAAAACATCTTCCGGCATAAAGAGATGGGACACAGCCGGCGTGTTGCTGCTGATTCAGGAACAGCCGAGATCACTGTAGCAGTTATGGCTTCTACACTTACAAATATTGTGGTGTTCGTACCATTGGCTATGATGAATACTATGATCGGCCAGTTCTTAAAGGAATTTGCTCTTACTGTTGCCATTGCTACTGTTTTCTCACTTATCATTTCTTTTACTCTTACTCCCATGCTGGCATCTCTCATCTTACCGGAAGATAAAAAGAAAAATAAACTTGGTGATGTTTTTGAAGCAATGTTTCACCGTTGGGAAGCGGGTTATCGCAAAGCATTAGGCATTGTTTTAAAAAATAAAGGTGCAGCAATTGCAACCACAGTATTGGCTTTCGTTATTTTTGCTGGAAGTATGAAGATCTTTGGCTCTAAATTAGGTTTTGAATTATTCCCAAGTAGTGATGAAGGTAAGTTTAGTGTAAATTTTGAGTTACCGGCGGGTTATAATCTTGATCAAACTGCAGATAAATACAGCGAAATAGAATCAATTATTTCCCAGCATCCGGAAGTTAAACAAATCCTTACCAGTCTGGGTAGTCAGGGCAGAATGGATGAAGGAGTTAATCTTGCTGCGATGAATGTTACTCTGGTAGATATTAAAGAGCGGGATATTGCAACAGATAAAATGGTAAGCATATTGATTTCGGAATTGTCACAGGTTGCAAATGCCAAAATTAAAGTATCTCCTCAATCATCAATGGGTGGTGGTGAGGCTCCGGTTGAATTTTATTTGAAAGGAACCAATATGGTACAACTTACGGAGTTAACTGAACAATTCCTGTTTGAAGCTAAAAAGACCAAAGGTCTTATCAATTTTGATAGTAACTTGAAATCAGGAAAACCTGAGATTACCCTGGTTCCTTATAGAGATAAACTGGCTGATGCCGGACTAACTATTTATGATCTTGCTCTTACCTTGCGATCATCTGTAGAGGGTCTAAATGCTTCTTCTTATCGTGAAGATGGTGAGGAATATGATATGATCATTTCACTGATGGATGAATCGGTGGATTCTCCGGAAGAAGTAATGAATATTCCTGTTATTAGCCCGAGAGGTGTTTACAGGTTATCTCAATTAGCTGAGGTTCAATTTACCAATGGGACTTCAATGATCGTACATCGTGATAAAATAAAATCTGCCAAATTCAGCGGAGATATTGCTGCCGGAGCAGTTTTGAGTAATGTAGTTAATGACCTGCGTGCATTGCAGGAAGAATTTGATTTACCGGAAGGCTTTAGCTTCGATTGGGCTGGAACCAGCGAAATGATGGAAGAAAATATTCAGGCAATGATGAAAGCATTTATGATAGCAATCCTGCTTACCTATATGCTGCTGGCAGCTATTCTGGAAAGTTTTACCAAACCGCTTTTGATCCTTATGACAGTACCTTTGGCTTTGATCGGTGTTGTGATAAGCCTTTATCTGACAGGGCAAAATCTCGGAATGATGGCAATGATGGGTATAATTATGCTGTTGGGAATTGTGGTGAATGCTGCGATCTTGATCATGGATTATACGCAGAAATTGCGTGAAGAAGGTAAAACTACCAAAGAAGCACTTCTGGAAGCAAGTCCGACTAAATTTAAACCAATTCTGATGAGTGCTGTGGCGATTATATTTGGAATGCTGCCTATGGCGCTGGGAATCGGAGATGCCGGAGCAGAGATGCGTCAACCACTTGGCATCGTTAGTATTGGCGGGATTATTATATCTACTTTTATGACGCTTTACGTAATACCTGCAATGTACTTGATCACAACCAAACGTAATGTTAAACATATAGAAAAAGTATAGCTTATAATTAGTTATTGATGAAACCTTCCAGGTTTTTTACTTGGAAGGTTTTTTCTTACAAAACTCCTGTTTTGCAATACTCAAGCTTGTAGCTTACTCTTCTTCGCAATTTTCCGCTTGACGTTTGTTGATATATTCAAATCAATCAAATCAAAAAATAATGGAGCACGAAAATGGAAAGAATTGGGCTCAACTCTTATTTTTTAGTATACTATTTTTTAATAGAATCAGGTTGTTAACCTGCAAGGATAGATTATGTTTCAAATTTTAGCAAAAGGCTTTTCACTTGGACTCACGCTGGGAACCACCTGTTTGGTAACCTGTACGCCAATATACATTCCATATTTGATCTCAGAAGATCGGAAACTTGGCAAAGGTTGGATGGAGAAATTGCTAAAGTATTTTCCCTAAAAGAATAAACAACGCGTTAAAATTTTATATCTTATCCAATAAACTCATTGCCCACTTTGCGTGCACGTTCCGGTTTATCCAGATTTATATTCAAAGCCAAACCGATTTCCACTAATACATTCCAACCTGCACATAAATATACATAAGGATTCATCTCTTCAGCATCCGGCACACGTATAGTAGTAAAAGGAGTATCTCTGTCTGCAATAGCTATTACTGTCAGTCCCACACCCTTAACCAGAACATCCTGAAATTTTTCAATTTCATCATCGATCGGATCAATTACAAAAACAATGTCGTTCTTATCCATTACTTCTTCAATACCATGAACAGCATATGTGCCTTCCAGAAAGTCCGACTTTTTGCGAGTGATCTCATTGGTTTTCAGGGTCAGTTCTTCTGCTACCCCATCATTATAACCAGCAAAATATATGGTTGAAGCCTTAGTTGCAGTCTCAATTATACTCGGTTCGATCTGCATGGTGAGTGCCTTTTCAATCTTGACGGCTAATTCTGAACATATTGTGGCAGTGTTTTTCTTATTTATCTGCCAGAGGATCGATTCATAAAACAGAGCTTGTTCAATCACGCTCTTTGTAGCTGCTACTGCTTGTTCCCAGCCACAAGTAAGAACAAACGTCTCTTTGCAAGCCTCTTCTAGAAGTGTTCCCTTGTTGGCAGAGAGGGCAAACCGGTTTTCATTTCCAATTTCAGCCAATTTTTTTGCCAGTAATACGACCTCTTTGGTTCTTCCGGAATTTGATGCACAGAAAACAGCAAATTCTGAAAGATCATATTGGGCAGACTGACGTGAACCGTCAGCGGAAATGCTGAGATCCAGCCCCCAGGTAAGTGCTTTACGAATAGCATGCTTGGCAGGAAATATCCGGCTTGAACCTTCGCCTGTAAGTAGAAGTTTTCCAGCAGATTCAATTTTCTCTGCTATATCTTTTGTCTGTTTCGGATTAAAATTTTTCACTACATTGATAGTATCCATCATTTCCTGAACTAATGCGTACTTAGAATATTTTGCTTCCTTAAGATTCATAAACTATCTCCTCGCATATTATATCAATTTCTCTTTTTGATTTCTTCTATTAGTTTCTTGAAATTTTCTGTTTCTGTTCGTACTTGTTTCACAAAACTATTGTCTTCTATAGTTCCAATTGCTGCAGTCATCTCAGCCAAATTTCTGTAGGTTGCCTGGCGGAACGGATTATCAAAATCCTTTTCCCTGGAAATGTAAACCTGATTCTTGATGAATTCCTGAATCTCTTTCGCTTTATCTAAAGCTGATAACCACTGTTCTTTTGTGGGGATATCTATTCCAAGTATCTCGCAAAGTGTAGCATAAGCATGTTTTTGTTTTTCAAATGGGTATCTTTCCCAAAGAGAATCATACCTGTGATGGATTTCTGTCCACTTAGTCAGTTTACCGGATCCAATATCATCTCGCATCAAATCGACATCTTTCTCTGGAACAAGTTGCCCTCCAAGGTTTACCCATTTTTTTTTACGCTTTCCTTTCAAAGATTGACACATCGATGAAAGATCAGCTTCCGGATTTACATTTATATATTCCATCAGATTCTTAATCCCATAATAATGAAGCATATCACAGTAGGCATGATAAGATTTATACATCTTTATAATCACGACCTTCCGCTTGGATTTTTCCATGTTCTCACCAAGAATTTCCAAACTGTTTACATGCTCTTCAGGTCCTGAAAGAAGCTCACGTCCAATCTGGGTGAGTTCTTTCTCATCTTTATTTTCTGTTGAATCACCTTTGCTTC
>Ga0207996_1001203_pt1 | contig 18684 bp, 12 predicted proteins | sample AntAceMetag02UKG_FD_184773 | JGI IMG/M metagenome (GOLD analysis project Ga0207996, IMG submission 184773) | Saline lake microbial communities from Ace Lake, Antarctica - Antarctic Ace Lake Metagenome 02UKG (SPAdes) (version 2) | ecosystem: Environmental > Aquatic > Non-marine Saline and... | reverse complement strand
CAGAACTTCTCAGAAATAATAAGTCCGAGACAAGAGAAAAAAAACTACTCCTTCTTTCGCAGATCCAGGGCATTTATATTCCGGTATTTTATACTCAGATAAGCGACGATTCGGGAACATCTATCGTACCCAAAAGTAAGGATATACCTCAAAGAATTATACGAAGATTTTTCAAGGATTTTGATGATCCAAAAAAAATGCACTCGCCTCAGTTGATGCCGATAATAGATATTGTGCATCGCAGACCTGCATTTGAAATAATGAGAGGATGCACACGCGGATGCCGCTTTTGCCAAGCAGGCATGATCTACCGTCCGGTGAGAGAGCGGGACTGCAGTTTATTGGAAAAGCAAATTTATGATGATATAGCACTTAATGGATGGGAAGAGATCTCCTTAAACTCTCTATCTACATCAGATTATTCTGCAATCCAACCCCTCCTTTCTTCTCTCATGCAGACACTTCCTCAATCGAATATTACAATTTCTCTCCCCTCTCTGCGGATTGATTCTTTTGATGACAGCTTTCAACCTCGACTTGCCAAAATCCTTGGAAAGACGATCACACTTGCGCCGGAAGCGGGTTCCCAACGGCTCAGGGACAGCATTAATAAAAATATCACCGAAGAAGATATTTTGAGTTCTGTATCAAATGCGCTCAATCTCGGCATCCGTTCGCTCAAACTTTATTTTATGGTTGGACTTCCTGATGAAACCGAAGATGATATCGAGGCGATTATAACGCTCATTGAAAAAATGTATGCAGTAAATCCGAAAAGAATTGCAAAGATGAATGTCAGTGTTGCGCCATTTGTACCAAAAGCTCACACGCCTTTTCAGTGGTGCAGACAGGATTCAACAGAGGAATTCCTATATAAGGTCTCTCTTGTAAAACAATATTTTTCAAAAAATAAAAAGATCACTATCAAATATCACACAATTGAGCAGTCAAAGCTCGAAGTAGTTATTGCGCGCGGGGACAGGGCTGTTGGAACACTCATTTATGAAGCATATAAGAACGGTGCTCTATTCGATGCATGGAATACATCCTTTGATTATTCATTGTGGGAACGCGCTGCTGAAGCGACTGGAATTGACTTTACAGAATACTATAAGGAAATACCTGTTGATTCATCTCTTCCATGGGATCATATCGACTGCGGCATCAAAAAAGAGTATTTAGCCGAAGAGTATAATAAATCTAAGCAGCAGATATTAACTGAAGATTGCCGTGATGGTGAATGTTCCCAGTGCGGAATCTGTGAAAATTTGTCGCCAATTTATACAAAAAAAACTCCAATACCAGTTATTGAGTCCAGCAGACCAAAGCCAAATTTTCAAGAGGGAAGTTCTCGGTTTGTATACAAGGTTTTATATGAAAAAGGCGACAAGTTGCGTTTCATTTCCCACAAGGAACTTTCCGCTCTCATTTACACAATTCTTCGAAAGAGCTCGTTGCCTATCTATCAAACTGAGGGTTTTAACCGCCACCCAAAAATTTCTTTCGGACCTCCACTCAGTCTCGGTGTGGTAGGAAGAATGGAGATGTTTACTTTTTCTATGCTTGAAATGCGTGAGGAGAAGGAAATAATAAAAAAACTTGACGTGAATCTGCCTAAAGATTTCTTTCTCAAAGAAGTTGTGTATATGGGCTCTTCGTATAAGATGCGCTTCACAGAGGAGCATATACGAATTACTTCTGATGATAAATTTATTGATTGGCAAAAGATATTTAATTTTCAGGATATACATTTTTATTCAGAGCGTAAGAATAAAGAAATATTTTTAAGTGAGTATTTTGTGAAAGTAAAGCTATTACCAAATGGCGTCGACATTTTAAAAAAAATAGGATTAAACATTTTTGAAATCCTTGAGAAGGCTTTTCTTTATTCACAAATGCAAATTGGAACTTTTTATATAGAAAGAATCAAACTGTATTAATTTTTATTTATTTATTTTTGGGAGGCTTTTTTCATGAAAAGCGAATTAGTGGTCAACATCAGCACTTTTGCCAATCGCATGGCTCTTCTTGAAAACAACAAACTTGTCGAATTATTTATTCATAGAGAAGACCAGAACGAAATCGTCGGAAATATTTACAAAGGAATTGTAAAAGACAATGTTCCCGGTATGGGCGCCAGCTTTATTGATATCGGTCTTGAACGAACAGCTCTGCTCCATTTCCGTGATGCAGTTCCCGATTTTATGGACCTCGATGAGATCGATGATTCCAACATGAAGGAGATCAAGAACGATATTTACAAGATGGGCGCACTCCTTGAGAGTGGGCAGGAGGTGATGGTTGAAGTAGAAAAAGCACCCATTGCAAAAAAAGGTGCGCGGCTCACTGGCGAGATATCGATACCCGGACGGTTCATGGTGTATATGCCTAACAAGAATTATATAGCCATCTCCAGAAAAATAAGTTCAAGCAAAGAAAAACGTCGACTAAAACATATTTTTTCAAATTTAAAAGAGAAGGATGTTGGACTAATAGTGAGAACTTTTGCCGAGTATCATACTGAACAGGAATTTAAGAAAGAATATCGAAATCTTAAGAAAACCTGGCATGAAATTCAGGAAAAATTCAAGAACTCACCCAATCCAACCTGCATTTATAATGATAATGATCTTACATCGACCATCATCCGGGATCTTATACATAAAAATATAGATAAGGTCATTATTGATTCCAAAAAGGTTCGCGCAAATATTATCAAACGTTTGAAAATGATCGCACCTGATCTAATAAAAAAAATCCGACTATATCGGGAAGACTCAAATATATTCGATGCCTATGGCATTGAAAAAGAAATATCCAAGATATTCCGCTCTCGCATCTACCTGGATAGCGGCGGCTTTATTGTCATACAGCAAACCGAAGCACTTGTTTCAATTGACATCAATACGGGTAGTTTCGTGGGTAATAAGAGTCTTGAAAATACTGTTACCCTTACAAATGTCGAAGCTGCCAAAGAGGTTGCACGCCAGATACGTCTCCAGGATCTGACCGGCATGATCTTTATTGATTTCATCGATATGTACAAGCCGGAGAACCGACTGAAATTACTTCAGGCATTTCGAGATGAAATGAGTAAGGATTATTGCCCGAATAAAATATTTTCCTCAAGTCCTCTAAATATGGTTGAAATGACCCGAAAACGCGCAAAAGCAAACATGCTCTCTAATTTCTATGAGATTTGCCCCAGCTGCCAGAGTACGGGTAGAGTGCTGTCACGCATCAGTATTCTGGACAATATCTTCCGCTGGATGGACCGTGCAGCAAAATATCACTCAAAAGATGAGCTCGAAATACACATTCATCCCTGGGTTTATGAATACATTTTGGAAAAAAAGCCGGTCATCAAAACAGAGTATCCATTTACCTGGAAGTTCAGTCTCGACGGAGAGATGGGAATCACGGATTATAAAATTATTTCATCAAAATCAAAGAAGGATATTACCGACCTGTATCAGGTGTAGTGTAAAACTTCATAAAACTTGACACCCAAAAGGTGCATTGGAAATTTGCAGTTCCTAATTATAAGGAGTTAGAGATGTACGCAATAATAGATTTTAAAGGGCAGCAGCAAAAAGTTCAAAAAGATGATGTCCTTCATGTAGCATATCTTGAAGACAAAGAGATCGGCTCTGAAATAGAGATCGATTCCCTATTACTTCTCGATGATGACAAAAAAATGCGCATTGGCAAACCTTCTGTAAAAGGTGCCAAAGTAATCGCAGAAGTTCTTGGTCATGGAAGAGGGAAGAAAATCGTTGTTTTCAAGAAAAAGAAACGTAAAAGTTACAGCCGTAAGCAGGGACATCGTCAAAATTTTACGGAAATTAAGATTAAAGATATAATTATTAATTAGAGGATTTATCATGGCACATAAAAAAGGTGTAGGCAGTACTCAAAACGGAAGAGACAGCAATCCAAAATATCTGGGTGTGAAGAAATATGCGGGCCAATTTGTCGAAAAGGGAAATATCATCGTTCGTCAAAAAGGCACAAAGATCCATCCCGGAAAGAACGTTGGTCTCGGTAATGATTATACAATATTTGCACTCATCGATGGTTTTGTGAAATTTGAGCCCTATCGATTTAAGGGTTTTCGCACAATAAGAAAACGAACCCGTCAGGTGAGCGTATACGAAAAATTGAACTAAATTTTTCAGAATTATATAAAAATCACATCGGCAGTCGAAAATATTTGACTGCCTTTTTTTTATCTCTATGAATAATCAAAATTCTTAAGGAGAAAATGTGTCCTTTGTCCATCTTCACAACCATACTCAGTACAGTCTTTTAGATGGTGCAAGCCGAATCACCGACCTTATGAAGCTGGCTTCCGAATGGCAAATGCCTGCACTCGCCATGACGGACCATGGCAATATGTTTGGTGCGATCGATTTTTATAAAACAGCAAAAGCCCATCACATCAAACCTATTATCGGAATAGAAGGATACATTATAAACGGTAGCATTTTATCCGAAAAGGATAAGCAGCAACCCCGTCATCACATTACATTACTCGCAAAAGATCAAACCGGATATCACAATCTTATGAAGCTTTCCAGTATTGCCTTCATTCAGGGGCATTACTACAGACCGAGAATCGATAAAAAACTGCTCGCAAAATATTCTGATGGACTCATCGGTCTCAGCGGCTGCATGCAGGGTGAAGTATCCCAAATGATCCTTCAAAACAAATATGATAAAGCGGTTGCAGCTGTTGAAAAATATCAGAAGATATTCGGGAAGGAAAATTTTTATCTCGAGGTTATGCGGCTTGGGCTTGATAAAGAAGAAGATCTGATAAAAAAAACAAAAAAGCTGTCCAAAGAAACCGGTGCTCCTCTGGTGGCAACAAATGATTGTCATTTCATAAAGCAAGTTGATTCCAAAGCCCAGGATGTGTTACTCTGCATTCAAACAGGGAAACTTCTGGAAGATGATAACCGGATGAAATTCACCACTGATCAGATATATTTCCGAAGTCCAAATGAAATGAAGAGTCTTTTCAGTGATATTCCAGAAGCAATTGAAAACACTCTGAAAGTGGCAGATAAATGCAATCTCGAGCTTGATTACGAGGGCTTCCTCTTTCCAAACTTCACTATCCCTGAAGGATATTCTGACGAATATGAATTTTTAAGAAAGCTCGTATATGAAGGTGTCGAAAAAAAATATGATGAACTGACAGATGAAATAACAGATCGTATCGAGCATGAGCTTGGCGTCATAAAAGATATGGGATTCGGAAGCTATTTTCTCATAGTATGGGATATTATCAAGGAAGCACGGAAAATGCAGGTCACGGTCGGTCCGGGAAGAGGTTCCGCAGCAGGAAGCATCGTCGCATACCTCATTGATATCACCAAGATCGATCCTATCAAATACAATCTTTTCTTCGAACGATTTCTCAATCCGGCGCGAGTGAGTATGCCGGATATTGATACGGATTTCTCTAATGAAACACGTCCGAAAGTGCTTGAGTATATCGTAAAAAAATATGGTCAGGATAATGTCAGCCAGATCGGCACTCTCGGGACTCTGGGAGCAAAAATGGTTATCCGTGATGTTGGCAGAACTATGAGTATTCCTCTCTATGAAGTTGATGCAATTGCAAAAATGATCCCGGGTGGTCCTGATGTACATCTTGAAAGTTCTTATGAACAGAACGATAAGTTGCGTGAACTCATCAATAGCAAAGATGAATATAAAGAATTATGGGAATACTCCAAAACTCTCGAGGGTTTACCCAGACATCTTGGGGTGCACGCTGCAGGTGTGGTTATCGGACCGGATAAACTCACCAACCACATTCCCCTTGCAATAAGCCCAAAAGATAAGACAATAATTACCCAATATGACGGAAAATGTCTTGAAAAACTTGGTTTGCTGAAAATTGATTGTCTCGGATTGAAAAACCTTACAATTATAGAAAGAGCATTGCAGCTCATTAAAAAGCATCACGGTATCGATCTTAACATCGACAAGATCAACCTGAATGATCCCGAAGTGTACAAACTTTTTCATACCGCAGAAACCGACGGAGTTTTCCAGTTCGAAAGCTCAGGGATGAGAGGGATACTCAAACGCATCAAGCCAAGTTCTATCGAAGACCTTGCTATCTGCAATGCATTATACCGGCCGGGAACACTCGACAGTGGTATGCACGAAGTCTATATCCGCAGAAAAAACAATGAAGAAAAAGTCGATTATCTCGATCCAATGCTTGAGGATATTCTGCGCTCAACATATGGTGTGATTGTCTTCCAGGAGCAGGTCATCCAGATCGTGAATGTCTTGGCTGGATTTTCTTTAAGTGAAGCTGACATCCTTCGAAAAGCAATGGGCAAAAAGGACAAAGCACTCATGGATAAATACCGCCCTCTTTTCATCGAAGGGGCAGTAAAAAACGGTATATCCAGGGAACAAGCTATCCAGATATTTGATCGTATTGAAACATTTGGCAGGTATGGATTTAACAAATCTCATAGTGTTGCATACAGCATGATTGCATACCAGACCGCTTACTTAAAATGCCATTATACCGCAGAATTCATGGCTGCGCTGATGACGGTAGAAAATGATGCTGCAAAGATAGCCCGGAACATTGAAGTATGCCATAAGATGAACATAGAAGTGCTTCACCCAAATGTGAACTTCAGCGACTACAATTTCACGGTGAGAGACGGAAAAATTATTTTTGGACTAAAGGCGATAAAAAGTCTTGGAGAAAATGCCATACGCGCAATAATCGAGACTAGAAAAAATCATCCTTACTTTAAAAACATCTTCGAATTATGCGAAAAAGTAGATGCAAACCAGCTTAATAAAACTGCACTAGAAAGCCTGATCGGAGCTGGGGCACTGGATGATCTTGAAGGTACGAGAGCTCAACTTTATGCAGTAGTTGAAACTGCACTCGAATTCGGCTCTCAAAAACTGCGGGAACGCCAGAAGGGGCAATCCTCACTTTTTGCATCCATGCAGGCAAAAGACCAGGATTTGTATCCTCCCCTTCCAGACAAGAAGGAATGGGAATTCGGCAGACGTCTTGACCTGGAAAAAGATCTTCTCGGTTTTTATATTTCCGGGCATCCACTCACTTCATACGAAAAAGATATTCAAACCCTTACAAATCTCAACACCCTTCAATATAAAAAAGTCGTGAAAAACGGCAAACGTGATGAGTTGCGTAGTCAAGATATCAGAATGATCGGCATAGTGGAAGAAGTAAAATTGATCAAAGATAAAAAGAAAAGAACAATGGCTTTTATATCCTGTGAAGATTTGCATGACAAATTTGAGATTGTTCTCTTCTCTAATGAATACACAAAATTCGGTGATCTTGTTAATGAGAAAGATATTATTTATGTGATCGGAAAACTTTCTTCAAAGATACGAGAGAATCAGGACCGGCTCTCCATCGTAGCAGACAAGATCATTCTCGAGGAAAACTGGGAAAAAGATATTTCCGGAAACATCTCCTTTGAGATAGATGAAACCCAATACTCAGAAAAGGATTTGAATCATTTTGTGGAAGAACAAATACTCACTCATCCCGGAAATTTCAGGGTCGTGTTCAATGTCCGAACTAAACTTTTCGGTATGCTTCGGATAGAATCGCAGCGATATAAAATTTTTCCCCATAAAAATCTTTACAGATATTTGCAGAATAATGGACATTTTATAGAAAATATGAAGGTGGACTTCAATGAAAAATAAATTGTTGTTTACGCTTATGCTTGTCTTCATTCCACTATTTCTCATTGCGGAATTGAATGTATATTTCGACTCTAACCGCTTCCCGGCAGCAAATGGTAACACAACCTTCGAGATTACCTACAAAGTTTTTGATTCAGATCTTGATTTTACCGCGCAGGATAATATCCTCATGGCTCAATTGCATGTAAATTTCAATATCTATAATGCACAAGGACAGGAACTCTATAACAAAGATTTTATCAGGCAGATCAAGGTTGATCTGGATAAAACATCCATTTATCATGATGAATTCTTCATCGATAAAATGAAAGCAACCGTCACACCGGGATTATACAAATTTTCTATTGACATCCAGGATCGCGTAAACGAAGAGAGAATCACTTGGGAAAAAACATTAAATACTCTTGATTACACTCATATGAATCTTAGTGATATTGAAATAAGCTCTTTTCATCAAAGCGATTCAACAGCAGAATTTCAAGATTTCAAACGAAATAATATCCTCTTCCTTGTAAATCCGAATCATCTTTTCGATCCTGCAAAGGACAAGGGATTCACCTATTATTTCAAAGTTTTTCAAAGTGTTTCAACCTTGGAGAATCCCCTCGAAGGGAAATGGGTTTTCACCATACAGGATAGAGATCAAAACTCATTATATAATGAAGAAAAAGAGTTTTCATCCACCTATACGATAAAACCATTCTGGAAATGGATACCTGTCTCCGAATGGAAAAACGGCGCATACAGTATATCTTTAAGCCTCTACTCGAAAGATAATCCTGATGAATCACTTGCATCACGGGAAGATCTAATTTTTATTCAAGAAAACCAACAAGATATTTCACAAACGGAAATCGATAAAGAGTATCGTTATGCCAAATATTTTCTGACGAACTATGAAGAGAGCGTGTATGAGAAACTTGATGATGAAGGACGTGCTGAATTTCTAAAGCGTTTTTGGGAACAAAATGATCCAAATCCCAAAACAGAACAGAATGAATATAAAGAAGAGATCATCCGCCGTGTGAACTATGCAAATAGGAATTTTTCTCATTATGGTGATGGCTGGAAATCTGATAGAGGTAGGATCTACATACGTCAAGGAAAACCGGAAGAAGTTATTGATAAAAATTACGAATACGATGCCAAACCGTACATCATTTGGAAATATTATCTTGGCGGAAAGCGCATTTATGTTTTTGTTGATTTCACCAAGCTGGGAAATTATAAACTTGTGTACGTGGATAATGATGATTTTGAGTTTTCTGTTCCGGACTGGCAGGACTATTTAGGACCTTATTTCGACGAAAGCGAGCTGCAGTGATCAGTAATCCTCTCCGAGAAATGCATTTTTAATGTGTCGCAGCGAATAATCTTTTGAATCTTTATTATAATCAAGAGTAATAATATCAAACCGGACAGGTATTTCGATGTCTTTTTTTGCAAGGTAATGGTAAGCGGTTTTAATGATTTTTTGTCTTTTGCTCTCTGTAACTGCATCCAGTGCTTCTCCAAATGAGTGTGATCTTCGGGCTTTGACTTCCACAAAAACGAGTTCTTCGTCCCCGCTGCAGATGATGTCAATCTCACCATATGGCGAGTGATAATTCCGGTCTATGATTGTGTAGCCATTACTCATAAGGAATTGAGCTGCAGTATCTTCGCCAAATGTTCCAAAAGTTTTATTCATGTTTCAAGAATGTGAAAAATTAATTTTTATGTAAATAATTTATGAAAATCTTTATCGAAGTTGCGTTACCGATTAATATCAAGGAAACTTTCACCTATTCTTGTCTAAAGAGTTTAGCGCCTAAAATCGGACAGCGCGTGATCGTGGATTTCAACTACAGAATTCAGACCGGAATCATTATTGGACTATCCCAAAAATCTACTTATGATGAAGATAAAATTAAGGGAATTCATGAGATCGTTGACGAGAAACCCCTCATCAATAAAGAGCTTCTTACCTTTGCGGAATGGATATCAAAATATTACCACTGCCCTATCGGGCTTGTCTTTAAGGCAATGCTGCCTGCGGGTATCAATGTAAATACAATTCAGAAAATTGTGTTGAAAAAATCCGAAACCAAAGACAAAGATTTTCTGAAGGTCATTAAATATTTAGAGAAGAATGGGAACACCTGTTCAATTGAAGAATTGAAGCATTCAAAAATTTCTCCCCTTTATAAAAATCTTCTCGAAATGGAGGAGCAGGGACTTATCGAAATCGAGCGTCACTATAAAAGAAAAATTCAGAAAAAAGTAGTAAACTGCATTAAGCTTATTTCTAATTCCTCGGATGAAACACTCAGTCCCAAGCAGGAGGATCTTTTCCAATTCCTGCAAGAACAGTCAGAACCGATCTTCATGGCAGACATTTCAAAAAAATTCTCTTACAGCATAATTAATAAATTAAAAGAGAAAAATCTTATTGATATCTATAAGCAGGAAATTCATCCTGATATTTTTTCGGATATTATGAAGCACGAACCCCTTACATTTGAACTTACTGAAGAACAAACTGAGGTTTTGGAAAAACTCGAAGTACGTATAGATGAACACAGTTTCCAAGCATTCCTCCTTCATGGAGTCACTTCAAGTGGAAAAACAGAAGTCTACATCCGTGCCATGAAAAAAGCTCTTTCTTATGGAAAAACTGCAATAATACTTATCCCTGAAATTTCCCTTACTCCGCAAACTGTGGAGAGATTTTATTCTCACTTTGGTGATATCATTGCAGTGCTGCACAGCAAACTCAGTGATAGAGAACGTTTGCATTACTGGAATCTTCTGAAGAATGGTGAAAAAAAAATAGCTATCGGTCCACGAAGTGCTCTTTTTGCTCCACTTGAAAACCTTGGACTCATCATAGTGGATGAAGAGCATGAAAATACCTACAAACAGCATGAGCGACCACCTCTTTATAATGCTCGTGATATGGCAGTTCTGCGCGGTAAATTGAACGATGCAGTTGTGCTTCTTGGAACCGCGACTCCCTATATAGAATCCTACTTTAATACTCAAAATGAGAAATATTCTCTTCTTAAAATGACCAGAAGAGTGAAGAATCAAATACTGCCAAAACTTACAGTAGTTGATATGCGTGAGGAGGAAGATCATACAGAGATTTTTTCTAAACTTCTCAGGACCAAGATCGAAGACCGGCTCAATAAGAAAGAACAAATACTTCTCTTTCAAAATCGCAGAGGGTATGCCTCTTATGTGCAGTGTGTAAAATGCGGACACGTGCTTCAATGCAAAGACTGCAACATCAGCATGACCTATCACTCCCGCGACAAAAAAATCAAGTGCCATTACTGCGGATATGAACGCTCTATGCCGCGCAAGTGTCCTGAATGCGGCGGGTACATTTTCAATTTTGGTTCCCCAGGTACTGAGAAGATCGAGCAAAATCTTCAGTTCCTCTTCCCAACCGCAAGAATTGCAAGAATGGACACAGATACCACGACAAAAAAGAACAGTTTTCAAAATATTTTTGACCAGGTGCACAATGGATATATTGATATTCTGCTTGGCACCCAAATGATCATAAAGGGGCTTGATTTTCCGAATATTACATTAGTTGGGATAGTCTCCGCGGATGTGAATCTCAACCTGCCGGATTTCCGGGCATCGGAGCGTAATTTTCAGCATATTATTCAAGTCGCCGGGCGCGCAGGACGCAGTGAAAAAGAAGGCGAAGTGATCGTTCAGACCTATAATCCGAAGCATTACAGCATTCAATATGCTCAACGACAGAACTTTCCGGGCTTTTACGAGCATGAACTTGATCTCAGGCGTGAGCTTCATTATCCCCCATTTACCAAACTTGTTCGAATACTTTTTCTTCTCAACAATGAAGAGCGGCTTCGTTCTTATATGGATGGGATCAGGTATAAGATCTCGCAATATCCTCAAAAAAACAAACTCATAATTCTTAGCCCGACACCTGCGCCCATAAGCAAGATCAGGAAACAATATCGCTATCATATTTTGATAAAAGCTGAGCACCAACCCAATATCAATCGCTTTATCGAATGGTTTCAGAGCAATGTGAAAATTCCAAACTACATAAAAATGCAGATTGACATTGATCCCATTTCGCTTTTATAAAGGAAGTTAAATGCGATTTGAAGCTGGAAAATTTGACAAGAATTCGCAACTTTTATACTTTACAATAAGTTCAACCCGACCTTTCGGGATAGGAAATTTATCATAGGAGGATTGTTGATATTAGATAAATATTTTGAAAGTAGGAGAGAGCTGATCAATAAAGCTCTTTCGAAATATCTCGATTCTGATAGCACAAAACCCGAGATAATTCATCGCGCAATGAGATATTCTGTGATGGCTGGCGGAAAGCGTCTCCGTCCCACATTGATGCTGGCGACTTATGAAATGCTTGCGAACAAGCGTGATAAAAGAGCCGTACAGCCGGTACTTCCTGTCGCCTGTGCAATCGAAATGCTGCATACCGCTTCTTTGATACATGATGACCTGCCCTTTATTGATAACGCAGATGAACGACGAGGAAAACAAAGCTGTCATAAGAAATTTGGCAATGCCATTGCGATCCTTGCCGGTGATGCACTGATGACAAAGGGATTCGAAACAGTTCTCAAGCTACGCAACAGCAAAAAAGCGATCCAATGCCTTGAAGAACTCGTCGATGCGGCATCCACCCGAGGTATGATAGGCGGACAGGTAGTGGATATTACTGCCTCGCAAAAAAGAGTAAAACTGCATATTTTGAGAGATATCCATCTCAAAAAAACAGGATCACTTCTTCGCGCAGCAGAACGTTGTGCATGTATTTTGGCTGGCGCTACAGAGCAGATTACTAATGCGTTGAGTGACTTTGCACTGAATATCGGACTCGCATATCAGGTCATAGATGACATACTTGATGAGGTTGGAGCTGATGACCTGCTTGACAAGGAATCCGGTGAAGATCAGCGTAATGAAAAGGTCACCTATCCTACTCTCCTTGGAATTGAAGAATCAAAGCGACAAGCGCAGAAACTCATCCAAGACGCACAGAATATCATTAAATATATACCAAACAATAGCGTTCTCATGGAAATTGTTGAACGTATTCATGACAGAATTCCCTAGTGATACAAACCTTGTTTGCATATATTCGTATCCTCAGACCGCTGAATTTCTTATTCGTATTGATCGCTGTCCTTTTCGGCGCCTACTACAACATTTCATCTTACCCACTTCCGTATCCTCTTCTTGCTGGGATTGCCGCAGCGCTTATTTCAGGCGGAGGTTATGTTATCAATGACTACTATGATTATTCTATCGATATGATAAATCGGAAAGAAAGAGTCTTACCTTCGGGCTTGATTGCTCCCGCAAAAGCAAAATACTATGGAATCTGCCTTTTTGTTTTGGGAATAATTATCAGCATATTTCTTCGCAATCCCTGGATGATCGCAATTGCTGTTTTTAATTCAGTACTACTTTTTATTTACGCAATGAAAAGTAAAAGAATACATTTCTGGGGAAATCTCCTTGTCGCTTTTGTGACTGCTTCGACTTTTATCTTTGGCAGCTTTATCACGAATAATCTTAGGAATGCTTTGTTCGTTGGACTCTGTGCATTTTTTTATACTATGATAAGAGAATTCGTTAAAGATATAGAAGATAAAAATGGCGACAAATCTGTTGGTGCGAAAACACTACCTCTTCTGTGGGGTGACAAAAAAACCCTGCTACTGGCACTTCTTTTCTGGATAGGATTCACACTCACTATTGTTTGGGGTTATCCGGAATTATACTCATCGGAGTTCTTTATTTTGTTACTTGTTGGCATCGTATTTTTGATCCTGATTGACTTGATTATTCTTATAACGAAGCCCTTAATAAAAACAGCAAAATATTCGGAAAGTTTCATGAAAGTACATATGCTTGTATTTTTAATTATTTTATGGACGGCACAATGAAAGATAAAATGTTACAATTTTTATACTCGTTAAAAAATAAGAAAAAAGCAGGTTTCTTCTGTCTGATAGACCCGGATAAGCAACCTCTGGAAAAATCTGCTTTGCTGGCTGAAAAATGCCAGAAAAATGGAGTTGATGCCATCTTAGTTGGCGGAAGCTTAATGATCAAAGATAATTTTAATGATACAGTACGGGTTATAAAAGAAAAAGTTACAATTCCAGTACTTGTATTTCCCGGGATTTTTAATTTTGTTTCACCATATGCTGATGCAATTCTTTTCCTCAGCATGATGAGCAGCAGAAATCCTCAACTACTTATTGGTGAACAAGTACGGACAGCTCCACTTATCAAAAAATATGATGTCGAAGCAATACCTACAGGATATTTCCTCATAGAATCCGGTTCGCTTACTTCTGTGCAGTTCATGAGCGGCAGCCTGCCGATACCAAGAACGAAATATGACATTGCAGTTTCCCATGCGCTTGCGGCACAATATCTTGGCATGAAGCTTATTTTCTTCGATGGCGGAAGTGGCGCAAAGCATTCCGTGCCAGCCGAAATGATTAAGAAGGTAAAAGAGAACATTTCAATTCCAATGATCATTGGCGGTGGTATAAAAACTCCGCAAGAAGCTAGAGAAAAAATATCTGCCGGAGCGGATTTTATCGTGATCGGTACTGCTATAGAAAAGAATGACCAGACTAATATTATTAAAGAATTTACCGAGGCGATCCACTCGTAACTAATATGATAGATATTCACACACATATTCTTCCGGGAATCGATGATGGAGCTCAGAACATACACGAGAGCTTTGAAATATTGCAGGCACTTGCCGAGCAGGGAGTAACAGAACTTATCGCCACTCCACACATTATTTCGGGAGTCTATGAAAACTCCCGTGAAATTATTAATAAAAAGATTATTGAGGTTCAAGACCTTATCCGGGAAAAGCAGCTCAATATTTTGTTACATTCAGGAGCAGAACTTTACTGCGAACCAGATGTGGTAAGTAAAGTAAAAAAAGAAGAACTCACTCTTGCACATAGTAATTATGTTCTTATTGAGACCGCACTGCAACGGTTTCCTGATAATTTTGAGGAAATCCTCTTTAACTTTCAACAGGAAGGATTTCGACCGATTATTGCACACGCAGAGAGATTTTCACCATTCATCAACAATATCGACCATCTGCTTACAATAGTAAATAGAGAAATATATGTACAGATGAACAGCGGCAGTATTTTTGGAGTGTTCGGCAATGCTGTGAAGGAACAGGCGTTGGAAATGTTGAATCTCGGATGTGTGCACGTTATTGCATCTGATGTTCACGGTCTAAAAAAACGTCCAATCCTTATGAAAGATGCCTATGATTTTATCGCCTCAACACATTCTGAAAAAATCGCTGAAATACTTTTTTATGAAAATCCAAAACGAATACTGAATAATGAGCCTCTCATTCATAACTTCGAGGGATATTTTGATGAGAGAAAAAAACCCGGATCACTGAAAAATAAACTTAAGTCTATCTTTAAAATCTGATCCGGGCACTATTCTATTATAAATATAAATTTATCGAAGTAATATCATTCTTTTTACTATTTCTTTATCACTACTATTAAACTTATAGAAATACATCCCATTCACAACACTTTTGCCGTATGTATCTTTCCCATCCCATGAGACATCGTATGAACCCTTGGTTTTGAATTCATCGATCAAATCTGCAACAAGCTCCCCTCTAATATTATATATCTTAAGAGAGATGAAGCTCGCCATTGGAATTGAATATTGAATTTTTGTGTTATATGCAAACGGATTGGGAGTATTCTGATGTAGCATGAATTGCTGTTCTTGAGGATTGATAATCCCAAAATCTTTAGTAACTTTTACACGATCTACATTGTACATAATATCATTCTCATTCAAACGCAATCTATCGAAAGATACAAATGTGGAGTCACATGAAGTAAATCCGTCATTAGCTTGAAATACTAAAGTTGCAAAGATACCGTTCTGATTATAGGATTCGATCTCAGAACCGATAATTCTGCACTCTCCATCATTTACATGAGATTGAATATCAAATCCGTCTAAGTATCCTGACCATGAGATGCCCAGTAATGTAAGAAGCTGAGGATCAAAACTGATCAAACCTTCGAATGAATATATTTTATCCGAATTTGTGAGATATATCGGCACTTCAATCGGAGTACCCACATATACTGCATCTTCCATTGTAATATCACCACTTGCAAGGTATTCTGGACCTGGTTCATAGGGTAGAGTATCAATAATACCAACACCATACTGTAAAATCAGCGTTGCATCTAAAGCAGAAACTGTTGAATCAAGACTCACATCGGCAACCGATAGCTGTAGATCATCTAGAAATATATAACCCGCGAGATATTTCAGTATCATCGAGGCGTCGTAGGCTTGAACCAATCCATTGAAATCAACATCGCCATAAATTGGAGTGACGACATTAATACCCCCCGAATGTAAATCAACGGGAAGAATCCCTGTATCGAAGATTGCGTTTACAAGAGTTATTGGGATAAAACCAGCTGCTGTATCCGGTATAATGAACTTCATCCAGATGAGAACATCTTCGCCCGATATTGGTTCTGAACCAGCCATCCACATCGTATTTATGCTATCTGTTTCATATGATTCATACAACCAGCCGGCATCACCCACCAAGCTGGAATCAGCAAACAATTCAACAAATTCTAGTGATCCTAAATATCCTCCAACTTGAATTTCTGCAGAAGTGAAGGTTGAATCCTGAGGAAATTGAACATTCATTGGCACAAGAACTGTATCTCCGGGGAGAGCATGTATTGCTGGGATTGCAAGACGTATGGGTTGCAAATAATTATAAAATTCATAGCATCCCATATCAATAATTGCTAAGCCATCACCATTTCCATCGACAACACGAGGATTACCGTTCATATCGAATTGCGGAAGGTTGAGTCCGGTTGTATCCGGAATACCCGCATCTATGCAAGGGGAATTTTGCGAAAGGTTAAATTCTGAAGTATAGAAATCAATGAATTCAGGATCAAGGAAAATATTATAAAAAGCATCGCATGGATCCCCATTAGCGTTCATTTGAACTAATGTGTCTAATCCGGCGGGAACATATCCAGAGAACGATCCTGAAGAATTGTTATAACAATCACAATATTCGACTGTCGCTTGTGACTGTGAGTGAAACACAAATCCTGAACCAGTATTATATGACACTATACAATTAAATATAATTGGATTTGAAGTGTCCCAAATACCTATTGTTGCCCATCCATAAGATACATTATTAAAAAAAGTACAATTATTTATTATTGGATCTGATGACCAACAATCAATTGCTGAACTACCTCCATTAGAGACGTTCTCATAAAATAGACAATTTTCAATCCTACCTGTAGAATGATTCAAAAAGATTCCACCACCATTATCACTTGCAACATTGTTATAAATAAAACAGTTCGAAGTTTTCATTGCTGAGTTAGTATAGCATGCAACCCCACCTCCATCGTCAGTAGCTGTGTTACCCGAAATAATCAAATGATCAATAACGGGCTTGCTTGCATTCCTACATTTAATACCACCACCATATTCAGCGTATCCATTTGTAATTGTGAAACCTTGCAATAAAGCAGATTCAGTTTCACCATTCTCAAAAAGCACTACAGTGCCATTTCCACCACCATCTATAATTGTATTCTCAATGTAACCCACATCTTCAGTGTTGAGATATAAGGAGCCTACAATGATATCCTTACCAGAGAAATTAATATTTTCGATATAAGTTCCTGAATAAACTAATACCGTGTCTCCATTACTCGCAGCATTAATTGCATCTTGAATTGTGAAATATTGATAACCACCATTAGTATTAACGGTAATAATATCGGCATGAAGAATATAGAAATTTCCTAATAGAATGAGAAAAATAATACTTATAATTACCTTGCTTTTCATCTCGCACCTCCATGGTTTACTTATTAAAAATTTTCTTTTGTTTTTTGTCAAATTTAATTTTTCAATTTCAAAACCTCCGAAAATTTTATACCAATAGAAGAAAGGGATATTGCGCCAATAGTGAAAATTACAATCGTTGTTAAAATATGAACTGTGGCAACAGCAGCTCCTGTCAAATTTCTATTAAGTCCTAACGCGAACGAAAAAATTATAATCCACATAAATTCATTTGACCCGATCTGAGCTGGCGGAGTTGGAAGGATGTATGTGAGATTCATTAGCGTATAGCCAAAAACAATTTTAATAAAACCAACATCCTGAAGTCCAAGACTACGAAAGATCATATACACAAAAAATCCTTCAGAAAAAACTGCCGCAATAGTTAATAGATATATAATAATCGTATCTTTCCTTCTTCCTCTTAGGATACCCATTCCCTCAATAAAACTTGTATAAAATTCTTCCAGCTTGCTTTTAAATTTAATAGAAAAGAAGAATGAAAACTTCATTAATATTTTATGCATATTCTCCGGGCTTTTCATTGAAAAGATAAGAATAAAAAGAAAAATCACATACATGAGTAAGATGGCAACGATTATCCATGTAAGAGTTTTACTGACAGGAATTGCCAATATTGGAATAAGTATAATTATTATAATAATTGGGAATAAATCAGTAAGTTTATCAATGAAGATTGAAGGAAGAGATTTTGAAATTTGTACACCTTCATTTTTTTTAAGAAAAAAACTTTTAGCAACTTCTCCAGCTCGGATGGGGACAAGATAATTAATGAGCATCCCTGCCATAAAATAAAAAAAAGACTCCAGAACTTTCATTTTAAAAATGGGTTTTAATATTAGTCGCCATCTATAGGAACGTATGAAATATGCAAAGATATAAAAAAAAGTGAATAATATTAGATGAAAAATATTTAATCGGCTGAGATATGACCAGACTTGATCTACATCAACCAGAAGAAACCATAACCCAAGAAAAGCAATC
>Ga0207996_1001201_pt1 | contig 18726 bp, 12 predicted proteins | sample AntAceMetag02UKG_FD_184773 | JGI IMG/M metagenome (GOLD analysis project Ga0207996, IMG submission 184773) | Saline lake microbial communities from Ace Lake, Antarctica - Antarctic Ace Lake Metagenome 02UKG (SPAdes) (version 2) | ecosystem: Environmental > Aquatic > Non-marine Saline and... | reverse complement strand
TTGGGTGTACATCTGTTTGACTGTCATAAAACCATGTATCTCCTCCTTCCATATATAAATTTCCACCATTATTCAAATAATTTGCCAATTCTTCACCATTATCAGCACTTAATACATCATTATTATTATAAACACCAAGACAAACAAAAATTGCCGAATATGTTTCTATACCGGTTTCAGGAAAAGTTGTGAAATAAGAAGCATCCAAACCAAAAGCTGAAAGACTTTCAACTATTGCTGGGCCTGAGCTTGTATTTAAATCTAAATCAATAACTAAAAAATCTTTTTGGCCTATATAAATTTGAAAATCTTTTTGCGTTGAATATCCTGCCTGGTCGTTTGCGTAAAAAGAAAAGCCAGCACAATATCCAAGTGGAGTTTCCGGATTAACCGAAATATTAAATGATTGCATTTCTGAGCTTTCGGCTTCAATAATTCCATAGTTATTTGAAGGATTATTGATTGAAATGTTTGAATCCTCGCAAATTAATTCGCCAATAACTTCAAATGAGTTTGAGGTACCAGTATTAGTGATTGTGATAAGTAAATCAGCAGTTTCTCCAGGCTCTAATTGTGAATTATTGTTCCCACCGGGAAGTGGATCGGAAATTTCAAAATTTTCATATTCCAGAACCGGAGCATGGCATTCAATAGAAAAATAACTCACCCAGCTTGTATTTTCTCCTGATGCTTCCAACAAAAAGTTTACTATATGATTATCAGGGATAATATCTTCAACATCGAATGAAAAAGCATTTATCAAATTTACAATTTGGTTTCCTTCAATATTGCCAACCGATTCATAATTATCAGTAATGGAAACATAATCATCATCTGTAAATATTTCAATTTCTACATTTTCGGCTGTTTCATTACCAATATTTTTTATTTCCACGTTTAAAAATATTTCTTCACCATAATCAACCAGAGCATTGTTGTTACCGGATGAATCATTAATTTCATGGGATTTATAAGCTACAAAGGGCTCGTTTGATTGAATTACCGGTAATTTTTCATTATACCTGAAGCAATTTTGTTTAGTAATTACTAAATCAATAATTGATGAAGTATTTTGAGGAATTATCATAATATCAGTTGCTTGTCCGGTTCCATCTCCTGTACCGATTATTTCTCCATCAACCGAAAGTGCAATAAATGAGTCTTCATCTGCTGTAATTGTAAAATAATTTAACTCGCTAATAATTGCTTCATCATGAGCTACACTAATTTGCTGAGGCATTTCAGTATGTATTACCGAAAATGCATCCCCATGATGATGAAACAAATAATAAGTAATTTCTTTTTCATAAGTATTATAAGGCCAACTTGAGGATTCAAGAAAATACTTCCCGTAAGTATTTGCAAATGCGGGCAAGGCATATTTAGGTTTAAATTGCGGATTATAATCCGGCATAAATTCCGGCCATAAATAATCATAAACACCCCATTGATAAGTTTCATTTACAAGCTTATAAGCAAGAGCAGTTGAAGCGGTAATACCTAATGCTCCATGTTCCATTCGGTGAAAGGCTTCGGCAAAACATTGTGGTTCAAAGTCGAACTTTCCGGTTGAGCATCCCAATGAAAAGACATAAGTTGGAAATTCATTGCTCAAAGAACTCATATTATTTAATGAGTAACTTGGACAGCCCCAACTTTCAATATTTCCATGATCATCGTATTGAGTTATAAAAGCGCCACTATTAATCGCATTAGTAATATCAGTTGAAATTCCTCCCGTCCATGTCAAACCTGAAGGATCAGTCGGAATGTATCCCAATCCGTTAGGGCCAAAATAATTTACCAAAACATCAGTACCCGGAACAGTTGCCCAATATCCTCCATTTGGATTTCCGCTATGAACCTGATTAATTCTTACAACATCTTTACCTAATTCATTATGCAAAAAACCGACTATTGCTTCTGTACAAATTTGGAACCAACTATAGTCTTCCCACCCTGAAATAGCGATAGGATTATTATAAAAATCAGGATTTTCCGGAGGATTTCTTTCATAATTTAAAAATTTATTTATCATTATTGAAAGTTCATTTTCGTTTCTTGCAGTTATCCTGGCAATAGTGATATCGGGAAGTGCGTCGTCATCAACATCCGCATAAAGATTATCGGCGAGGCAATCTTCTGAATCAGGATGTTCAACTAATGGTGCAATAATTGTATTCCCGGAAGTTCCGTGATCTCCAAGCAATAATACTGCTGCCGGAGGAATATCCCAATTGTAATAGGCATTATCAATGTATGTTTCAATTGAATTTACCGTATTTCCTCCCAATTCTGAAATAGTAACAACCTTAGTTCTTATTCCCTGCAAGGTTCTAAAAGTTTTAATTGAATCAGCCCAATTTTTAAAACGTTCACCATCTGGACAAATAATTAAATATTCACATCCGGTTTCATCAGTTTTTCTTTTATTAAAATCAATAATAGGAAGTGAGGCCGAATTAAGAATTAAATTTTTCAACATTGAATCCCACCATTTGCTTCTGAGACGATTATCCCCGAAATCACCATTTCCGTCAATAAAATCAATTTTAATTTTTGCCTCTTTTATTACTTTCAACTCTTTAGTTACAGGGTTATATTGAAAAGGGCTTATTCCGAGTTTCACAACATCCACCCCTCTGATTTTTGAAGCTTCCGATAATTTAATCGCATTTTTAGGAAAGAATTCGTTTTTTAAGTATAACTTGTTGTCTTTCTTAAATTCCATTGGTGCTTTATCAGTTTGAAAAGGAATTTTTGGGGCAGGAGCAATATCAATATTATAAAAACTTTCCTCTTCAATTTCAATAATTTCAAGCTGAACATGAGCAAATTGAGGAATTGCAATAAAATTACTGCTTCCGGGTAAATTTGGGGCACCTTCCTCGTTTGGCAAAAATACTCCCGAAAGAACTATATTTTTCATAATTTCTCCATTAATATTAATGCTTTCAAGAGAAAATCCGCTTATTTTATATGTCAGTTCAACACCTGTTTTACTTAATTTGGTTAAATGTAATCCGCCTTCGTTTTTACTTAGATCAGATTTAAAATTCTCGGAAAAAACACTACAATTAATTATTAAAAAGAAAAGAGATAAAAAAGTAAATATTGATTTCATAATAAAAAAGATTTTTATTTTTTTTTGCTTTTATAAAAAACACACACTTAAACTTCTAACAAGAGATTATTTATAAAAAAATTAGTAAAATGTTTGAAAAACAAATTATTACAATATAAATAAAGAACATTGTTATATTAGACAAGAATTATTATGAATAGGTTGTTTAGTTTCCTTATTAATTTTTAATAAAATCAATTTTAAGGCTTTCTTATTAGTATTTTTGTTTTCAATTTTGAATTAAATTAAAAATAAATATGTATTTTTTATTAATATTTGATTAATAAGTATTAATACTCTTTTTAATAATAATGAAAGACTCCTTTAAAGCCCGAAAGTTTGTAATAATTTCAATTATAGTGCTTATTGGGTCAATTTTCATTATTCGTTTGTTTTTCCTTCAAATAATAGATAACGAATATAAACTCTCAGCCGAAAACAATGTGTTAAGATATGTTGTTCAGTATCCGGCTCGTGGTTTAATTTATGACAGGAATGATAATTTGCTTGTTTATAATGAAGCAGCCTATGATTTACTCGTCATTCCTAAGCAATTAAAGAGTTTTGACACAACTGAATTTTGCCAACTTCTAAATATTAATAAAGAAGAATTAATTGCAAATATTATAAAAGCACGTAAGTATTCTTATTATAAACCTTCGGTATTTTTAGAGCAAATAACTAAAGAAAACTATGGGCGATTACAAGAAAAACTATATAAGTTTAATGGATTCTACGTTCAAAAACGAACTTTGCGAAAATATCCATACAAAAATGCTGCTCACACTTTGGGTTATGTCGGTGAAGTAAATCAAAGTAATATCAAACGAGATAGATACTATAAACAAGGTGATTACATTGGGAAAAGCGGAATAGAAAAATCATATGAAAAAGAATTACGCGGGAAAAAAGGATTGAAAATTCGTTTGGTTGATGTTTTTAACCGCATAAAAGGAAGTTATAAAGATGGGCGCTTTGATACTTTAACAGAGGCAGGAAAAAATCTTAGAATTTCATTAGACATTGCACTTCAGCAATATGGTGAAATGCTTTTGAAAAACAAAAAAGGTAGCATTGTTGCAATTGAGCCTTCAACTGGCGAGATTCTTGCCCTTGTAAGTGCTCCTTTATACGATCCGAATTTACTAATTGGCCGCATTAGAACTGAGAATTATAAAAAATTAAGTATAGACACTTTACAACCTCTTTTCAACCGTGCTACGATGGCGCAATATCCTCCTGGCTCTACTTTTAAACCCATTAATGCTTTGATTGGATTAGAAGAAAATGTGTTGACGAGAAATACAAAGTATTCATGTAACGGATTAAATACTAAACCCATAAGGTGTAGTCATGATCATTATTCACCATTAAGTTTAATTTCTGCTATTGAACTTTCGTGCAATCCATATTTTTGGCAGGTTTTCAAATCAATAATCGAAAATCCAAAATACGATAATACAAACGAAGCATACGATAATTGGAGAAAATATGTAAAAAGTTTCAATGTTGGTGAAAAATTTAATACAGATATTTCAAACCAAACAAAAGGGTTTATTCCATTAGATAAATATTATAATAAATATTATGGTGAAAACCACTGGAAAGCATTAACTATCAGGTCGCTTGCAATTGGACAAGGCGAAATTTTAATAAGCCCGCTTCAAATGGCAAATATAGCTGCGGCAATAGCAAATCGAGGATTTTATTATCCACCTCATTTTTATAAAAATATTGAAGACGATAATTTTATAAAACCTGAATTTTTGAAAAAAAGTACTTTTCCTTTTAAGAAAAAACATTTTGAAACTATAATTGAAGGAATGTTTAAGGTTTATGAAGGTGAGCATGGTACGGCTCGTTGGTATAAAAACGACAGTATTCAAATTTGTGGGAAAACAGGAACTTCGCAAAATCCTCATGGAGAAAATCATTCGGTTTTTATTGCTTTTGCACCAAAAAATAATCCGCAGATTGCCATTTCTGTTGTTGTTGAAAATTCGGGAAGCGGAGCAAAATGGGCTGCACCTATTGCTACGCTGATGATTGAAAAATATCTATTCGGGCATGTAGAACCAAATTGGTTTGAAGAAAATATTATTAACACAAATTTATTGGAAAATTGAGAGAAAGAAAAGGAATCTTCTATAATATTGACCGGTTGACAGTATTTTTATATTTGTTGCTTGTTTTCATCGGATGGATAAATATTTATGCAGCAGTTTATAATGAAGAACATAAAAGTATATTCGATTTATCTCAAAACTACGGTAAACAATTAATTTGGATAATAAGTTCAGTAGTTTTAGCCTTGATAATTTTAATGATAGATATTAAATTTTTCTCCTCCTTTTCATACATAATTTATTTTCTTAGTATGTTTTCGCTTCTGGCGGTTTTATTATTGGGTAAAGAGATTGCCGGATCAAAATCGTGGTTTCAAATAGGTAGTTTTGCTCTCCAACCAGCCGAATTTGCGAAATTTGCTACCTGTCTTGCCATTGCAAAATACCTTAGTGCAATCGATAGAAAAATGAAATCATTGAAAACAAAGATATTTGCTTTTATAATTCTATTATTTCCGGCAGGATTAATTTTATTGCAAAACGATACAGGCTCTGCCTTGGTTTACTTTTCGTTTATTTTGGTTCTTTATCGGGAAGGCTTATCAGGTTCATTTTTAATATTTAGCGGAATTATTACCGTTTTATTTTTGTTGACACTTTGGTTAGGAATTTTATATGCAGGCGGAATAGTATTGGCTGTTTGCTTATTCTTATTGCTTTTAATAAAAAGAAACCGAAATAATATTTTCACATTAATTGCAGCGTTTATAATTTCCGGAGGTTTTGTTTTAAGCGTTGATTATGTTTTTGAAAACATACTTGAAAAACATCAGAAAACACGTATTAATGTTTTAATTGGGAAAGAAACCGATATTAGAGGAGCAGGATATAATGTTCACCAATCTAAAATTGCAATTGGCTCGGGTGGATTGACGGGCAAAGGTTTTTTAAAAGGAACACAAACAAAATATAACTTTGTACCCGAACAAAGTACCGATTTTATTTTCTGTACAATAGGCGAAGAATGGGGCTTCGCAGGTAGTTTTATGGTAGTGTTATTATTTTCAACTTTACTAATTAGGTTAATTATTATAGCCGAAAGACAAAAATCGAAATTTAGCAGGATTTACGGCTATGGCGTATGTTCAATTTTGTTTTTCCATTTTATAATTAATGTTGGAATGACAATAGGAATAGCACCGGTTATAGGTATTCCTCTTCCTTTTATAAGTTACGGAGGTTCTTCATTATGGGCATTTACTATTCTTCTATTTATTTTTATCAGGCAGGATGCTAGCAGGAGTGAATTGCTTTAAGTAAAACTATTTTTTTATCAAAATTAAAGATTAAAATCATGCAACTTCTTTAGTTTTAATATTTTTTTTATCTCCTAAAATAGTCAACCTATTTTAGGGAAGGACACATTATTCATCATTCCTTGTTCAGTATTCGAAATTCAAATTGGAATTTTATTACTTCTTCAACCTATGGATTTTCAATCTATAGTGGTTTAGTTCATATTCGAATAGATTGCATTAAAAATATCAGGAAACATATATGCAGGTGTAGTACCCTCTATCTGGCAATTATACCAGAGAATAATGCTACAATTTTTTTCCGGTGAATAAACCATCAATGATGTACATCCAAATATACTACCGGCATGCCCGTAAAACCCTTTGTCTTCCCAAATTCCCATTCCATATTTCCACGATCCCAGATTAGATTCATGACAAATCAATCGCTTCTGCTGGAGCTCAGTAGAGAGAAAAGACCCATCCACAAGTGCCTTGACATAAGTATTAAGTTCATAGATAGTTGAAATCATAGATCCTGCCGCTCCGGCCCAAGAGACATCAAAATATTCTAAACTTGCAGGAAGTTCGGGCGCATATTCACCTATATAATATCCATTAGAGTGATATCCGGGAATCTGTGTGCCTCCAACGAGGTAAACAGTATTGATTAATTTAAGAGGATCTATAATCCTTGTTCTGATATTGTATTCAAGTGATAATCCGGTTATCATCTCAATAATCCTGCCTGCGAAGATAGTATTTGTATTGGAATATTGGAAATCTGTTCCCGGGTCAAAATCATAGGGATATTCTGCAACAATGGCGATTAATTCATCAGATGTCCATGTGTGCGTAGGATTTGTTATAAGAATATTATAGAACTCTTCAGAATTAGTATAACTATAAATACCACTACGCATGTTAGTCAACATCTCAATGCTAACCTCATCAGCCCTGGGAAAATCTGGGAAGTAGGTCGATAATTTGTCATCCAATGTAAGAAGCTCCTCATCTACCAATTGGAGTAAAACCGTTATGACAAAAGTTTTGGTGTTGCTTCCAATCCGAAAGATCATATCCGGCGAAAGGGGAGCTTTCGTTTCCAGGTCAGATACACCGGCAGTATAGACAAAGTCAACACCTTCGTTTGGGGCCCAAATACCGGCAACCAAACCCGGCACATGAGTATTTGCAATAACCGAATCCAACACAGCTTTTAATTTATTGTCGATAACCTTTGAAGGAATGGGCTGAATATCTGGCGATTTGTCTTTCTTGCACCCTGAAAACGATAAGGCAGACAATATGATTACACTTGCAATTAATACTACTAATGGGAATTTGTTAAATTGTTTTTTCATGGTTTAATAATTAAAATTTTCAATAGTTTGATGCTTGTCTGTCTTTAGTTTACTTATAATTTTTTAATTCAATGTATTGTCAGATTTTGCAATTATTTAATCTTAATTTTATGTATTTAAAATCAATAATTAATAAATCATATTATTTATTCTCTAAAAACGGAATCGAAATAGTCTCGTATTGCGGAGCATCATTGAAAGTACCTAGCCATAAATCCAGTCGGTTTTCGGAAAAGGAATAGGCCATACTCTGAACTGTACCGAGATTATAGATGTCACCGGGATCCATACCTCCGGATCCCGATTTGTGATAGCTCATGATTGTCCTGATCCGGTCAATATCCACTGTATTCCCTTCCTGGATCAGCATGGTTTCAAAGCTGGCCCAGCGATTGGTATTCCATACCTGCTCTGTAAAGTTGTCAAAATTGCCCTTGAGCACGAAAGCATTAACACAGGCAATAGCGTCTGAGATTCCCCATGTAATACCGGGATTTAGCTCTGAGTCAAAAACGCGTAATGCCCGGTTTCTTTCAAAGTCATTTTCCAATACCTTGGTCGTGTTTTTATCGGCAATAAACATATTGTTATGATAGGCGTAGATCCTGGATGGATCCCCCAGAAATGCGCCCACTTCATCCACCGTGGAGAATGTTTCTAGCGCATCCCGTATATCCAGCATTACGGATTTCTTGCCCACGGCAGAGTATGGGCCTCCTATATCGCTATACAGGTTGGCTACAAATATTCCATTGCTGTTAATACCCACAGAGGTACCTATCGATCCCAGGGTTGCGAACATTAACATCTGTTTCTCTCCGTTTTTTAAATAGATCAGTGCGTTTGTATTCGTGTAATTGGTATTGTTGTTTGCAGATTTCGTTGGTGGCCCAGAAGCCCAATCGGTATTTCTACCTACTATGGTTTGTCCTGTGGCAGATCTGCTTCCGAAAACAGCAGTCGCCGAACAGCCAACCGCAGTACAGACATCAGGGGTAAAATTTAAGATAATGTACTCATCACGGGATAATTTCCCGTCACCCAATACATTGATCGTTCCTCCGCTGAGATCCGAGGCAAAACCTTCTATTTCATCCTTATACAGCGGTTGGATGTTCTTAAAGATTTCAAGCGCCCTTTCAATCAGGACTTCATATGTTATTCCCGGGTCGGCCTGATGTAAAGCGTAAACACTATAGGCCAAGAATGCATCGGCTCCTTCTTCATAGTCTGGAACCAAAGAAAGGACCATGGTCCCATACTCCTTACCGATATTGTACCGGGATCCTGAGGAATAATCGATGTTTACTTCCCAGTACATTGTCTTTTGCGTTATGGTGACATAATTGTCGGGGTCGGGTGAATCGTTGGATTTGTCTTTTTTACATCCTCCGAGTGAAAGGGCAGACAATAGAATTACACCTGCAATAAAAACAATAAAAGGAAAATTTCTTGATTTTTTTTTCATGATTCTCAAATTTAAGTTATTCATTGATCTTTTATTTATTTTTGATGTTTTTTATAATAAATTCCATTTTTTACTCCAATTTAAAACTATTCTTAATATATTTTAATTGTTGTACGAAGCAAAATTATATAAAATATTTTATATAGAAAAATAAAATATTAAAATAAATAAGTATGAATATTGCTTTTAATTACATAAACACAAAAGAGGTATAAGTATCAAAATCAAATTCTCAAAATCATAACTCATTTTTCCAAAGGCAATTTCATCTTTTTGTTAATCCTAGCCACAGGGTATCTGTTGTGTCTTTCGTCTGCCCATTCCGTATTATAATAAATATATGCAAGTTGAGCGCGGTGATTTGAAGCGAACTCTTTGTCTTCTTTTTTCTTTTTCTCAAATTCGGCTTTAAATTCTGGGTGTTCGTCTAAGTATTTCAAGGCATTTTCCTCGAAACCATAAGATGAAAAATACTCACGGCTCTCCAAACAGGGATCAAAAAAGTTCCACCTGAAAAATGAGTCATGGCCTTCGGGTTCAAGTAACTCAACAATGTATTTGTTGCTTTCCTGGTTTAATGGAATAACATAATCACCTTCAAAATACTGTACTTTTTGCATCTCGGGATGCAGCTTGATATTTCTATGTGAATGATGTCCGTTATATGCTCTCACAGAATTCTCATGATTATCGATATAATAAACCTCAACTTCCAAAATAGTATCCTTTCTTAAGGGATACATTTCTATATTATTGATTTTTAATCTATCTATAACTTCCGACCATGCTTGCGGAACAATATACATTTCGGGCTTTTTAATGATTTTTGTAGGATAATAATATTGATAAAACGGAATTTCTGTTTCGAAAGCTTTGTTTTTATTAAAACCGAATCTTTCTACGCCGGAAACGGGACTAAGCCCCATTTCGGCTTCATAACCTTTGAAAGTAATCGTATCAAATCTGTTTGTGTCAACTTCATAATCAAGAGCAAATTCAGTTTGAGTTAACATCTCCTGATTAGCGAGTTTGCGTTTTTTTGAAATTTCTTCTCCATTTTCGGAAGTAAATTCCACAAAAGCTTTTATAAAATTATAAGCTGACTTTACTCTGTCGGGGAAATCTTTATAAATATGATTTTCTGTCATAAAACCGAGAGTATTAAAAAGCGAAACATAGCCTGTTGAAAACATGGGAGTTTGAACATCAAGATAAATTCCCTTTTTAACCGATCTGTTGCGATAGGAAACATAAGGTATCATTTCATAATCACCTTCTGCCATTTTTTTGTAAAGTGCCGGAACCATTTTATTTCTAAAAAAATCACTGAGGACTTTTGGGTAGTAATCGGGTTGGACCGGAATTAAAGTTATGGTGTATTTATGCTCTGAGCCGTTTGTTGTATGTGTATCAAGAAAAACATCCGGTTTCCATTTTCGGAAGATTGTTGCAAAAGCCTTGGCATTTTCGGTATCCATTTTCACAAAATCACGATTCAGGTCAAGGTTTTTAGCATTTCCCCGGTAACCGCATTCCTTGGGCGAAGTTTGTCCTGTACGATGCCATGCGCTTCGGCTCAGGCATCCACCAACATTATAAACCGGAATTATACAAACTACAGTATTTTTAAGATATTTTGCCATTTGGTTTTTGTTTCGTAAAATATCATCGGCAAATTGCAAACTTGCATCAATTCCGCAAGGTTCGCCCGGGTGGATTCCATTGTTTATTAATACAATCCTTTTATTATTTTTTCTGATAGAAACCGGATCGAAATCTTTATCCGATGATATTACAAAGAGATGTAATGGTTTACCTGCATCTGTTTTACCGTATTCAAGCAACTTTGCTTCGGGGTAGTGCTTTGCAAGTTTTTCATACATTTCAATTATTTCGTAATAACTTGGTGTAATATCTTCTTCATAAGAAAGCTGAATAATAGCTTCACCAATGTTTTTATTTTCCCTTGTGCATGAGGTGATAATTGAGAAAATAATAATCAAGAATAAAAATATTTTATTTTTCATAGTTTATAACGTTTTATAGTGATAGCATATGGCCGCTCACTACTCAAATTCATGGTTATGGTGCGTATTTCTTACATAAATGTTAGTCCAATTCTTTTTCCAAGTCCTGTTTCAAATATTCTGATCAAGGTTGAAAGTTGAATATTTCCTTTAGCATTCTCAAGTTTCGATATGTAACTTTTTTTTGTTCCTGCTTTTATTGCAAGTTGCTCTTGTGTTATTTTTGCTTCTTTTCTTGCTTCTTTTAACATTTCACTGATTATGTACATATGTGAACGTTCCTCAAAGTCATTTCGCTTTTCAGTTCCAATTTCTCCGTATTTCTTATTTAACAGTTCATCAAAGTCTTTAATCCCTTTGTAATTTTTCATTATGTTACTTTTTTTCGTTAAAATATTCCTTTTTCAATTTTTCTGCCAATTCTATGTCTTTCCTAAGAGTTTTTCTTGTCTTTTTTTGAAATCCATTCAATAAAACAACTAATCTCCCTTTATCAAAGAAACATAAAATTCGATAAATATTAGATTGATACTCAACTCGAATTTCATAAAGACCGTCAGTTGAGGACAAGTGTTGAAAGAATTTCTTTGGTATTCTTTCAACATGCCTTATCAATTTGAAAACGTATTCAATTTTTTCTTGAACTTGTACGTTCTGTTTTGAATAGAATTCAATAAAGTAGTCTTTATAAAAATCAATCTTTCTTATCATTTTGCAAAGTTATCATAAAAGATAACATTTGTCAAGATATTTTTTATTTATTATTTCTTTATTTTCCTAATTCTTCTTTATTAAAAATCAAATTCTTTTCGCAACTCTTTAATTCTGCTTTTACTAACTTTAAGTTGTAAATCATTTTTCAAAATTACGATATAATTTTCTTTTGAATAATGTTGAATTTGATCTACTGCAGAAAGGCGGATAATATTTGATCGATGGATGCGTAGAAACTTTGAAGCCGGTAGATGTTCTTCAAAATATTTCATGGTTTGATGCTTTAGATATTTGTTTTTTTCGGTATAGATCATAACATAATCATCTTCAGCTTCAATATTAAATATATCTTCAACTGGAATAATATGAATTTTATGATTGGATTTAACAATCACATTTTCAATTTCTTTTGTGTTATTTTGAACATGATTTAGAAGATTATCCAACTCTTCTTTTGATTTAGATTTGTTCTTAATTTTTAAAAATGCTTTCTCAAGTGCAGCTTTAAAACGATCACGCGAAAATGGTTTTAAAAGATAGTCAACAGCATTCATATCAAAAGCTTTAATAGCAAATTCATCAAAAGCAGTTGTGAAAATTATTTCGGGAGCTTCGTCAAGAAGCTCAAGCATTTCAAACCCGCTTAGTTTTGGCATTTGAATGTCAAGAAAAATCAAATCGATTTTATTTTCGTTAATTGCCTTAATGCCTGTGAAACCATTCTCACATTCACCCACAAGCTCAATATTGTCAAAATCGGCAAGATAAGCTTTCAATAAATCTCTTGCAGGTTCTTCATCTTCGATTATAAGGGCTGTAATTCTTTTGCTTGTTTTCATATTTTCTTTTCTGTGTGAATTCAAATTATCCACTGATTCACAGATTATAAAATTAATCTTTTTTTAATGGGTATTTCTGTTCTGAATATTTCATAAATTTATCTGTGAATCTGTGGCTTTAATTTCATTTCTCACCATAAATCAATTATTTCTAATTTTTTTTGCTTCCTGTAAAAATCGTTCTGCAATCGGATAAGACAGTTTATTATCAGGACTTAGTCGCTCAGGATGCCATTGAACTGCAATCAAAAAGGATTTTTCTTTAGGATATTTCCATTCAATGGCTTCTATTAAACTATCAGGGGTGAATGCTGAGGCAACAAAGCAATCAGCAAGCTTATTAACAGCTTGATGATGATTGCTGTTTGAAAAGTAATAACCGGTTTGACAGATTTTATTTAAAAGTGAATTATTAACAACCGTAATATCATGCTCACAATTATAAGAATCTTCACAACGATGAATAATACTTGTATCGAAATCAGTCGGGATATCAATTATTAAACTTCCACCCATAGCGACGTTTAAAATCTGCTCGCCCCTGCAAACACCCAAAATAGGCATTTTCATTTCAAGAGCTCTTTCAATAAGGGCAAATTCTAAAGTGTCTCGCTTGAAATCAATTTCTCCACAGCGAGAGGTATCAAAAGCCTGATTATAACGCCCCGGGAAAACATCAGGCCCTCCTGTAAGCAATAATCCATCACAGCTTTCAAATATCATCAAAGCCGAATCTAAGCTGATATTATACATATCAATGCATTCAATTGTCGAATCATTAGCTTTTAACCAGTCTGAATATTGTCCGTAATATTCTACGGGTTTTGCTTTAGAAATTGCAATTTTTATCGGATCTTTATCGTCAACTGAATTGCAGGATTGAAAAATATTAGAAAATAAAAATCCGAAAAGGATTATAATTAGGGAAAGAAAATGTTTGTTGTTTTTCATGGGTTTATGTTTTGTTTCCCGCAGATTACGCTGATCAAATTTTTGCGATTAACTGCGGAAGATTTGTTTACTTTATAATCATTCTTATGTGTGTAACAAAATGGTTCACAAATTAAGGAAATAATCTTTAAACCAGATAGATTATTTTTTAAAAATCCAAATAATAATCTTTAGTCAAATCGACAAACTCTTCGGAAAAAGTGTTGTTTTCATTTCTTATAGTTATTTTATTTTCAATTATTTTTGCAGGTTTTTTGAATTGAAATTGAAATAAAATACGATTTACAGGTTTTTTAATATTTGGTTTAATTAATAAAGTTTTGGTGCAAAATAAATTGTTGCTTTCTGCCTTTTCTCTAAAAACTTGTCCTTCCGAATAAGGGAAAATTGTATAAAAACTTCCATTTTCTGAAAGAATTTTCATTGCTCCCCAAATTAAATCCTTATAAGAAAGATTATCATTATGTTTTGCAAGGTTTCTTTTTACTTTTGGTGATTTTAATAAATTATTAAAGAAAGGCGGATTACTAACAATCAGATCAAAAGTTTTACCAGAAGATTTAATAAAATCCTGAAAAGAAATATTTTGTGCAATAATCTGTTCGGTCCATTTACTGTTTGAAAAATTCTTTTCTGCCTGCGAAATCGAATTACTGTCAATATCAATTGCTGTTATTTTTGCTTTTGTTTTTTGCGCCAGCATTAGAGCAATAACACCTGATCCGGTTCCAATTTCAAGTATTGATTGACAGTTATTGGTATTCACCCAAGAGCCGAGTAAAATGGCATCTGTTCCGACTTTCATTGTCGAAGCCTCATCTTCAATGTTAAATTGTTTGAATTGAAAAGCCATAAATTATGCCAATATTAAATTCAAAAATCTACTTTGTCTTTAAGCTTTTTCAGGTTGCACAGATTTCCTGATGCACACGCTGAACATTTTGACTTCTTTTTAAATAATATTAAATAAGTGCTTTTAACTGAATAAGCCAATGCAGCGAAAACTATTATATATGTAATTAAATTAAAAATCATATCTTTTATCATTTTGTATTTTATTTTTATTCTCTCATTTGTCAGGCTTTACTAAATTTATAGTAGTACCAATTACATTAGAATAAACTACCGATTTGAAAAGTTAGCAAGGCCATAATATAGGCTAAGCTTGTAGTGTAAATTGAAACAAAAACTGCCCATTTCCAACTCCCCGATTCTTTACTGATTGTTGCAAAAACCGCAATACAAGGAAAATATATTAGAATAAATATTAGAAAACTAAATGCATTTAAAGGTGTAAATACTTTTTTTCCCTTTAATTTTCCGGTTTCATGTTTTTGATTTTTAAGTTTTTCAGATAATGATTCAGATTCTACAAGCGATTCTGTTGAAGCTTGATAAAGTACTCCCATCGTACTGACAATTATTTCCTTGGCCGCAATTCCCGACAAAACACTAACACCCATTTTCCAATCAAAACCAAGAGGAGCAATTGCGGGTTCAATAAAATGCCCTATTTGGCCGATGTAGGAGTTTTTCTGCCTTTCGGATTTTTGTTGAATTAATAATTTTGATATTTGTTTGTCTTTTTGTTTCTCTAATAATGAGATGTTAATTGGTTCAGAATGAATGTTTCTTTTTTTAATTTCATGAAAATTCTCATTAATTTTGGAAATCATTGATTCGTATTTCCTATCGGATTCATTATTTCTCGGAAAATATTCCAAAGCCCAGATTATTATTGATGCTGCAAGAATAATTCCTCCCATTTTCCTTAAATATTGCGATGATTTAAACCACATATGTCTTGATGTGGATTTAAAACTTGGAATGCGATAGGGGGGGAGTTCCATAACAAATGGAGCCTCACTTGACTTGAATAAAGTTTTCTTAAACAAAATTGCAACAAGAATGGCTAATAATATTCCGATTAAATAAATGCTAAACAGAACCGTACCGGCATATTTGGGAAAGAAAGCCCCTGTAATTAAAATATATACCGGAAGGCGGGCACTACACGACATAAAAGGATTAATCAACATTGTAAGAAGGCGGTCGTTTTTATTTTCGAGAGTTCTAGTTGCCATAATAGCAGGAACATTACAACCAAATCCCATAATTAGCGGTATAAACGCTTTTCCATGAAGGCCGATCTTGTGCATTAATTTATCCATAATGAAAGCTGCACGAGCCATATAGCCCGTATCTTCCATCAATGATATGAAAAAGAACAGAATGATTATGTTTGGTAAGAAAACAATTACACCCCCAACACCACCGATAATTCCGTCAATGAACAGATCTTTCAACATTCCGTTTGGAAGGATTTGTTGAACGCCTGAACTTAACATTCCAATTAAGGAGTTAATCCAATTCATTGGATATGAACCCACAGAAAAAGTTGTCTGGAACATTAACCACAAGAAAAATAGAAAAATTGGAAATCCAAAAACTTTATGAGTTATAAAAGTATCAATTATTTCCGTATCGGTTTTATTTTTTCGACTTAATCTATTGGCCTGAAATGTTTCACGAAGTGCACCTGAAATAAAACCGTATTTTGCATCGGTTATTATTGATTCCGAATCCTCCTTTAATTGGTTTTCGAGTTTATTTATTTCTATATCAGCAATTTCTTTAATTAAGGGGAAATTTTCAAGTTTAGATAGTGAAAATTCTGCGGCTTTATCTTTTTCTAAAAGTTTTATTGAATAAAATCGTGATGAGACCCTATCGGTTAATGCTTTATTTATCCAAATTTCATCCTGAATTTTATAGATGGATCTTTCAACATCTTTACCATAATTAATGTGAATATGCCTGACTATGGGGTCGCGGTCTTCATAGACTTCAATAACTTTATCAAAAAGCTCTTTTAATCCTGTTCCTTTTGAGCTTACGGTCGGAATAATTGGTATCCCAATCATTTCACCAAGTGATTTATAATCGAATTTATCACCTTTTTTTGTCAGTTCGTCGAACATATTCAGAGCAATTACAACCCTGATATCCATGTCAATAAGTTGGGTAGTAAGATAAAGGTTTCTTTCGAGATTTGATGCATCAACAACATTGATTACAATATCTGGAAATGAACCGAAAATATATTTACGCACATATAATTCTTCAGGTGTATAGGCTGATAAAGAATATGTTCCCGGCAAATCGACGATATTGAAAGTATATTCTCTTTGTTGAAATCGTGCAGATTTTAAATCAACCGTTACTCCGCTGTAATTTCCAACGTGTTCCTTGGAGTGGGAGGCATAGTTGAAAAGTGAAGTTTTTCCTGAGTTTGGATTTCCAACCAAGGCAACATCAATAATATTTCCCTTCTTTTTTGCAGATGTTTTTAAAATATCATCGCTTGTGACTCCATTAAATGTGGTTTTAGTGTGTATGTTTTTGGCTTCTTCAAGTGTGATAACTTCAACAAGCCTTGCCTCACTTCGTCTTAACGAAACATCATAATCGAGTATTCGGTATTCAATAGGATCGTGTAAAGGTGCTGATTTTATAACAGTTATTTCTTTCCCTTTCACGAATCCCATTTCTTTAATTCGTTTGCGGAAAGTACCTCGTCCTTTGACTTTTGTTATAATTCCTTTTTGACCTTGTTGTAAATCGAATAACGTCAATTTATTTAGATTAAATTAAAATAAGGGGCAAAGATATTAATCTTTTTTATTTGGGGTCAGGTAAATAAAAAAATTATTTGATTAAATAATTTTATAAAATATTATCGTATTCATCATCTTTATCTTTGTATAGTAGATAATGAATTGCTTTTTGTGAATTTATTATTCTATAGCCCCAATGAGTTTCAAAAAGCGATTTACATTGGGAAACTGCATTTTCTTTGGCTTCGATTGAATTTTTTTGATAAAGCAAAACAAAATCCCTTAAATCCTGATAGACATCGGTAAAATTTTCAGCCAGACTTGCTTTCACAGGCTCACCTTCATTCGAGTAATGATTATTTATATAAAAGTATATGTCATCATCACCTAATTTTTTTCGAGTGTCGTTGAAAATATTTTCCCATTGTTCTTCAGTTACATATCTTTCAGCAATACTTTCTTCATTAACATCTATTTGGGGTAATAATGAGCCCTTAATATAGAGCAAAGGACAAATCTTTTGCAAATACTCTAAGATATCATTTTTATCATAATTTTTAATTTTTTCCATAAAATGGCAAAACTCATTTGCTACTGTAAGCATTTCTATTACGGTTTTGGAAAAAACGGGATGATCACTCATTTTATAAATAATATTTTTATTTTTAATAATTTGAATTTCTATATTTTCCATGAAACCACACCTTGTGTTGTGAATTCAAACCTTTTAGGCTGCCCGCCAAATTTTTTTAATGATTCGATAACTTTAGATCGTGAATTATTCGGACAATAAAAAATCATAAAGCCACCACCGCCTGCACCGGAAATTTTTCCACCTGTGGCTCCGTTCCTTATGGCTGTATTATAAATTTCATCAATGTCAGTATTTGAAATTCCTGATGCCAATTTTTTTTTGTTTTCCCATCCAAAATCAAGTATTTCTCCAATTCTATCAAAATTTCCGGTTAAAATAGCTTCCTTCATCATAATAGCCTGTTCTTTAAGCCGGTGTGTTGCTTCTATCGAACTCATATCATTGTTTAAAATATTTTTTGTTTGAGATTCGATAATGCTTGACGAAAGCCTGCTCGTTTCTGTATTATATAAAATCAGAGTATAAGCTAACTCATTTAGATATTCATTTTTAATTCGCAATGGATTTACAATAACTTTATCATTTTTATAAAATTCCATAAAATTAACTCCGCCAAAAGTTGCAGCATATTGGTCTTGTTTTCCACCGGCCATTTTAAGGTCAATT
>Ga0207996_1001200_pt1 | contig 18739 bp, 17 predicted proteins | sample AntAceMetag02UKG_FD_184773 | JGI IMG/M metagenome (GOLD analysis project Ga0207996, IMG submission 184773) | Saline lake microbial communities from Ace Lake, Antarctica - Antarctic Ace Lake Metagenome 02UKG (SPAdes) (version 2) | ecosystem: Environmental > Aquatic > Non-marine Saline and... | reverse complement strand
TTTTTTGCAAAACAAATTATCTAAAAAGATACGGCACGGGTTTTCCCTGACAAACACGATATCAAGAAAATGAAAACTATTTTCCAACCTTGATGAAAGTTGCCAATTTGCCCTGCAACTTATCATTTTTTACCATCATCAGGGCGGTTAAACAAATTGCGAAAACAAAGTGAATATGTTAGAGAACTTGGAAAAAGTCAACTTTATTTTAAGGGTGAAGGGCAGGGGAGTGATTCATAGTTGGGATACTTCCAATATTTTAAGTGATGAATAAAAATATTTTTACACAAATCTATGAAATCCAGACACCCCGTGAGGCTGAAGCTATGATTGAACTCGGCGTGGACCGAATCGGCAGCGTCGTTACGGGGCGGAATTTATGGAAAATTCCACAGATCAGGGAGACGGTTGATCTTGTGGCGTCGACCAAAGCCAAAAGCAGCTTGATCATGCTGTTCAGAAACCAGGATGATATCTGTCGGGCCCTGGATTATTACCGTCCGGATATTGTTCATTTTTGTGATGATCTGGTTCACTGTAAAATTCAAGGGGTGGCCTGTGAAATTTTTAAAATACTGCAGCAAAATATCAGACACCGTTTTCCGGAAATAAAAATAATGAGATCGATTCCCATCGGCCAAAAAAATATGAGCAAAAAAATTCCAACGCTTGAGCTGGCAAGGGATTTTGAGCGTATCAGCGATTTTTTTCTGACCGACACGTTGCTGTTTGACGAAAAAGATTCTGCTGCCGCAGAACAGCCGGAGACCGGTTATATCGGTATTACCGGCCAGACGTGTGACTGGGAAATGGCTGCCGATCTGGTTGCGAAAAGCACAATTCCGGTTATTCTTGCCGGTGGCATTACGCCGGACAATGTATATAATGCCTTGCAGGAAACCTTACCTGCCGGCATAGATAGCTGCACGGGTACAAATGTCCAGAATCCCGGGGGAAACCCCGTCCGGTTTAAAAAAGATACCGATAAAGTCCGCAGATTTATTCAGGAGGTCCAAAGGGCTGGACAGGACTTGAAAACGGCGTAATTAATAAATAATTTCAGGAGGAATAAAAAAGATGTATGAAAGCGGTGACCTTAGAAAAGGTCTGAAAATCGAAATCGATGGCGATCCATATGTGATTGCCCAGTTTGCATTCGTAAAACCCGGAAAAGGCCAGGCGCTCTATAAGTGCAGACTCAAAAACATGATTACCGGCAGCCAATTTGACAGAACGTATCGATCCGGGGAAAAATTCAAGGAAGCCGACCTGGAAGAAGTTGAGATGGAATACCTTTATTATGACGGGGGCAGTTATTGTTTCATGAATACCGCCAACTATGAACAAGAATTTTTAACGGAAGATCAGATCAGCGAGGCCAAGGATCTCCTCAAGGAAAACACTGTCTGCAGCGCCCTTTTATTTGACGGAAACCCTATCGGTATTACCCTGCCGAATTTTGTTGAGTTGCGTATTAAAAAAACCGATCCATGGGTCAAGGGAGATACCGTCTCGGGCGATTCAAAACCGGCAACGCTTGAAACCGGCCTTGTGCTTCAGGTTCCTCCCTTTATCGAGGAGGACTCTCTGGTCAGGATTGATACGCGAACCGGTCAGTATGTTGAACGTGTCAAGGAATAGCTTTGCCGGAGTGTTTCGCGGATAATCGGGCAACCCATCATGTGCGATAAGTTATGCGCCTCGAAGGCGAGCTAAAATCCGGTGCAATTATAGGATATTTACTATTTTCCGCGCCCCTTATGTTCATTAACGTGTTCAATTATTTTATGACGGATAAAATCAGCGGTTTCCGTTACGGAAAAGTGTGAATAGTTTTTATATGGGATTTCATCCAGAACCTCGACGTTTATAGCATGTTGTCCGTGGAAATTCATACTGTGTTTGGGCAACGCATTTTTGGTTCCGTTAATGACGATGGGAAGAATAGGTATTCAGGGGAACTTTAAAAATTTCAGCCTTGGACACCCATTTAAAATGAAAAAAAAGTTTGAAGGCGGCGAGGATATCAAGTTGGGACTGATGGTTGGACACGATTATATAGGTTGTGCCTTTTTTTATTTTATCCCGCCCTTTAATGGAAATTGACCAGGCCGGAACGATCCACAAATAAAGCGAAGCCCAGAAAGATGTAAAGCAGTGCAGAATAATCAACCGCCGATCGAGCAGGACTGTAAAAGCCCATATCGCGAGAGCAGTTATAAAAAAAAGAATCGACGTGGTACCGATGAAAAACAATATGCCCAGTGAAATGATACGATTTTGCATGCTAAATCCATATGTTGTTTTTGCACAGACGTTCTGAATATATCCCGGCGTTCTGAATAAATGCAAGAATAATTTGGGCATACGGTTTTGCCTGCTCAAGCTGAATGGTTTGCAATTCAAAGGTTGATGGTCTCGAAAAAAATACTCCCCTAAGGTATCCGCTCAATTGAATCGTCAATCCGCCATATGGGCACGGTCGTGATGAGATGCCGACACCCGGGAGGCAAATATGATGAAAATTGGTATATTAAAAAACAGCATTCAGGAATATGCCTGGGGGTCGCATACGGCCATTGCAGAACTCATGGGCCGAGCCCTGCCGTCAAAAAAGCCTCAGGCGGAACTTTGGATGGGAGCCCATCCCAAAGCGCCCTCCCTGGTCAGATATGGCGACCAATGGATATCACTGCTGGAACTGATCAGAAAAAATCCGGTTGAAATGCTTGGAAAGGTTGTCTCCGAAAAATTTAACAAACAATTACCATACCTTTTTAAGGTCCTGGCGGTGGCCAGACCGCTTTCGATTCAGGCACATCCCGATCTGGAACAGGCCCGCAGGGGATTTGCCAGGGAAGATTCTAAGAAAATCCCGATTGATGCCTTTAACCGGAATTACAGGGACGCCAATCACAAACCCGAATGTATCTGCGCCATGACCCGATTCTGGGGGTTAAACGGATTTCGCAGGGTACCCGAAATTGTTTCTCGAATGCGGAAAGTGTGCGGCCCTGAATTATCAAAGGAAATAGACGGCCTTGAGATCATGCCCGACCCAAAAGGGCTTCAACTGTTTTTTAAGAATTTTATGAATCTGGGTGCAAACCAAAAAAAAATTATTATAAATAAATCAATTCAAAAGGCTGCAAAGCTTTCGGGGGATGATCCGATTTTTGAATGGATGGTCAGGCTTTATGATGAATATCCCGGGGACGCAGGTATCTTCGCACCTGTTATTTTAAATCTGATTTGTTTGGAACCCGGGCAGGCCATGTTTATCAGGGCCGGTGAACTGCACGCCTATCTCGAGGGCACGGGCATGGAGATCATGGCCAACTCGGACAATGTAGTAAGGGGCGGACTGACGAAAAAATATCTGGATGTGTCGGAACTTGTCAATATACTTTCTTTTGTGGAAAAAAAACCTGAAATTCTTGTACCATTGGCCAAAAATTCATTGGAAAGTGTGTTTCCCTGCCCGGCAAAAGAGTTTATATTATCCATAATTCGTCTTGACGGTTTGAACATTTACCAGGGTCCTGATGACAGGAGTCTTGAGATCATCCTGTGCACAAAGGGAAAAGGGCATATACTCGATTTGGAGAATCATGCACTTGAACTCAAAAAGGGAACAGCGGTAATGATTCCCTCGGCCGTACAAAAATATACGATTAAAGGCAAGCTGATATTATATAAAGCGGCAGTATCTGTTTGAACAATACGGATAAGTTGTGTTATGAAAGATGCTGAAATTATGCTGGATTATTGCATCATCTCCTGAAAACGCAAACCACTGAAAGATGTGCCAGACCATCCTACAAAAAAAGGAAAACAATATGAAAAAATCCATAATTACCGGAACCGGCCGCTATCTTCCTCCTCGAATCGTAACCAATGATGATCTTACCCAATGGATGGATACGTCCAATGAATGGATACGGAAACGTACCGGAATTGAACAGAGACACTGGATTGAAGAAGAGGGCGACACGGGTCCTTCCGACCTGGGCCTTGAAGCCTCACGCATAGCCATGAAGCGGGCCGGATGGGCTGCCGAGGATATTGATCTGATTATTTTTGCCACTTTAAGCCCGGACATTTTTTTTCCGGGTTCGGGATGTCTGCTGCAGCACAAACTTGGATTGGAATCAACGCCGGCCCTGGATATCCGCCAGCAGTGCACCGGTTTTTTATACGGCCTGAGCACTGCCGATGCCTTTATTCGCAGTGGACTTTACAACCGCATCCTGTTGGTGGGTGCGGAAGTGCACAGCACCGGCCTGGATATTTCCACCAGAGGCCGGGATCTGGCCGTTATATTCGGTGACGGTGCGGCCGCAGTGTGCATAGAGGGGGTCGAGTCCAATGAAGAGGTGGGCGTGCTTGCGTCATGCCTGCATGCCAGGGGTGAATTTGCCAAAAGCCTGTGGACGGAAGTTCCGGCGTCCAGACTGAATCCCCGAATTAACGAAAAGATGTTGGAAGAAAATCGTCACTATCCTGAAATGGACGGTAAACTTATTTTTAAAATGGCACTCAGAAAACTTCCTGAAGTAACCAACGAGGTGCTTGAAAAAGCAGGTCTGACCCTGGATGATATCGATCTTTTTATTCCGCATCAGGCCAATATGCGTATCAACCAGTTTTACCAGAAGACAATGAACATACCGGAAGGCAAGGTTTTTCATAATATCCAGCGCTACGGCAACACCACCGCGGCCACCATTCCGCTGGCCATGGACGAAGCGCTTGAAATGAAGCTGATCGGCAAAGGGAGTACCCTTCTTTTTCTGGGTCTGGGGGCGGGAGTGACCTGGGGCGCTGTTATTTATCGGTTCGCGAAATAAAAAAAGGGAATTTGAACATCTGAACGGTTTGCCGTTTATTTATTCGGGAATTTTGCCGGAAAACAGCATATCAAGATAGAATTCATCCGATATCTCCAGTTTTTTGCCGTGGTGACCGTCATCCCTGTTGCGGGCGGCCATGTGGCGGCGGATATCTGATGCCATGGTTTTGCCCAGCTCGACACCGAACTGATCAAAGGGATTGATGTCCCATATAAACGCTTCAAATATGGTGCGGGCCTCATAAAAGGACAGCAGCCGACCGATGTTTCGCGGCCCGAGGTCGTTTAAGATGATCGTTGATGAAGGACGATTGCCGGGAAAATATCCGGCCCCGTCGCTGTCATTTTTTCCCCTTGCCAGGGCCATGGGCTGAGCAATCAGGTTGGCCCAGAGTTCCTGGTGATTGGTGACTCCTTTGGATTGGTTTTGATATTGCGGGTAACCCGAATTGACAACACCGATAAAATCAATGGGAAACCCCCGGCCCTGGTGGGCCAGTTGAAAAAAGGAATGCTGGGCATCAGTACCGGGCTCACCGAAAATAATGACACCGGAATCTTTTTCCAGGAATTCTCCCCTGCGGTCAACATATTTGCCGTTGCTTTCCATGTTGAGTTGCTGGATATGAGCAGCCAGTCTGGCCAGGGGTGCGGCATAAGGAATAATTGCCTGGGCCGGATAGTTCAGGAAATTGTTGTTCCATACTGAAATAAGGGCGGCCAGGAGAGGCAGATTTTTTTGCGGTATTGTTGCAGCGGCATGGATATCCATCTCCTCTGCGCCTTTAAGAAATTTTTCAAAATTTTCATATCCCAGATACAGGCTTAAGGGCACGCCGCCGACGGCTGAAGTAACGCTGTATCGGCCACCGATAAAATCAAACATATGAAATGATTGAATTACCGGGGCTTCCGGATCATCGCCCGGGCTGCCTTTTCCGGTAATATTTATGAAATGTTTGGCAGGATCGAGTCCCTGCTCTTGCATAAAGGCACGGGCCTGAGCGGCGTTGGCCAAGGTTTCGGCGGTTGTAAAGCTTTTGGAGATAACAATCCAGAGAGTAGTTTCAGGATCAATGGCCTCTGCTATGGCTCCGAAATTATGGATATCCACGTTGGAAAGATAGTGCAGGCCTATCTGATTCAGCGCTATTTCCTGTAATGCTGTGGAAACAAATTCTGTGCCCAGACAAGAGCCGCCGATCCCGATGACCACCGCATGTTTAAAAGACTTTCCGCTTGAGCCGGTGATTTCGCCCGAAAGAATTCGGGAGGTAAAAGTTTTGATCTTTTCACGCACAGCCCTGATTTCCGGCATCACATCCACGCCATCCACAAAAACAGGCGTTTTTGAAAAAAAACGGGCAGCTGTATGCAGTGCGGCCCTGTTTTCCGTGTTGTTGATTTTTTGTCCGCTGACCATGTCATTGAACCGTTTTACTATTTTTCCCTCTTTTGCCAGGTCAAGCAGGATCAAAAGTGCTTTTGGGTCGAGCCGTTGACGGGAGTAGTCAAAAAAAATACCCGCACCGGTCAATGAAAAATTTTTTATGCGATTTTCTGCAAAGACAAGGTGTTTAAGATGATTTTCAGGGCGATTTATGATTTCGGCATGTTTTAAAAGCCGTTTCCATACCGGCAGTTCATTGGGCTGCATTTTGGCCTCCGACTAGAATAAATTAATCTTTAATCCATCACCCTTATGAGTGCGTTTACAACGTTGGGATCAAAAAGCCCTTTATCAACACATTTAAGCAATTCCTCCAGCGCCACATGCCGATCCCATTTCTCGCGATAAGGCCGCCATGATGTCAATGCATCATATGTATCTACTACTGCAATAACTCTTGATCCTATCGGTATATCATCCCCCCGTAGTCCATTTGGATATCCCGACCCATTAAAGTTTTCATGGCTGTGGCGTATTGTTTTCAGCATCAGTTCGGAAGTATATCCCAGGTCTTCAAGAATTCGCTCGCCTTCGGCGGGATGCTGCTGTATTTTTTTTATTTCAACGGAGCTGAGGCTGCCCATGCGGTTGAGAAGATGATGGGGTATAATCTTTTTCCCGACATCCGCTACAAAGCCACTGTTTAAAATTTCTTTGCTTTCTTTTTCCGATATCCCCAACTCGGTGGCAACTGCATAGGACAACAGGGCGACCACTTTGGAATGTCCGATGCATCCATCCAGGGCCTCCACCGACATGATGATATCCACCGGCATTGCAATGAGTTCTTCCACATGGGGGTATTTGCCAAGAAAGGAGGTGGGAAATTTTTCACGATCCAGCAGGACATCCTTAATGCCGATCACCTCATAAGCGGCGATACGTTTTTTTCGCCCCCTGACCCTTATCCCGTCACTTGCGCTCCGTTTTATCGTGGCTTCGGCAAATGCGACCTTCAGCTCTGTGTTCTCCGGCTGCATAAGCAATGCCTGTTCAAAATAATACATCGCATCGTGGGGTTCGTTAATAGACATATGCAGTCGGCCGATTTTATAAAAAAGATCTGCCCGCGTATCCGAGTTTGTAGCAAGATTGAGTTTGCGATGCAATTCATCAAGATTGGCTTCCATTTTTTCATCAACGGTTTCAAACTGGGATATATCTTTTTTAAGCCGAACATCAATAAAGCGGTCGATTCCCTGCCGGGTAAACTCATCAATCAGAACCAATCCCGGGGGACATGATTTCTCAATGCGTGAAGCCAGATTGACCACATCTCCAATGGTAGTGTAGGCTTGGCGACGGGAGCCGATGATCCCCATAACCACCGGACCGGATGCAATGCCGATGCGCATTTGCCAGGGATAATCGAGGCTGGTGAGTTTTTCCTGCATTTTGATTGCCGCCATAACTGCAAGCAGTCTGTAATTTTCATAATCCAGCGGGGCTCCGAATTCGCACATGATTCCATCCCCAAGATATTTGTCGATGTGTGCATGATAATCAAGCATGACCGGTTCCATACAGCTTAAATAGCTGTTTAGATCCTGGACAACAATTTCAGGACTGCGATCTTCCGAATAGCCGGTAAAGCCGACAAGATCTGAAAACATGACACTGATTTTACGCTTTTCACTGCGCAGACGCCCCTCGATTAACAATTGTGCGACTTTGGCATCCATGGTCGAGTACAGTGTTTTTTCTAATTTAACCTTCAACGATTCAAAGGATTGGCTCGACTTTTCAAGTTCTTCGGTACGCTTTTTGAGTTTATTATCGAAATTTTCTTTGTAATTGCCGATAATTTTATCGGCCTCGTCAAGATTTTTTCGATACAGGAGAAGCTGCTGTTTGAAATAACCGGTTTTGCTGATGGAAATACCGACAAGAATTAAAAATCCGCCCCACACTAGAATATGCAGGTACCAGTTCAGACTGCTGTTTATTGCCGTATCAAAGCCGTGTGCCATGACGCAGTAAAGAGTAACCACCACTACACACAAAAGAGATGTCGCGATGGCGGGGCGCGGCCCCAAAAAATAGCCGGACAGCATTACCGGTAAAAAATAAAAATATAAAAAGGTGGCATGGGTGTGAATATGATAATTTATAAAAAAGAAAGCCGTTAGAATGACTGCAATGGCGATGATTTCAAAATTATTCAATACAAACGTTTTTATTTTTTTCACACAACCTCTCTGTCTGATCATCGTTAGTTTGAACAGGTTGTCGGCAAAATTTATCCCGAATGTACAGGAAGATAAAAAAAAACCATTAAAAGGTCAAGAAGTATAAAAACAGGTAACCCCGGAAAAATCGGTGCTGTTGAAAAAGGCGTACGCCGCAAATAACAAATTCCAAATAAATCACAAATTGAAAGCACCTGATTTCAATAGCTGAAGTGGTTTGCCATTGGATTATTGTGATTTGTTTGCTAATGCATGAAAAATAAAACTTGACATTAATGTCTACTTATCATAAGAAATTTCGAACTTCACTCTATGAGGGTTTCTATACAAAATGACATTTAACAACTCAGACACCTATTCGGGTTATTTTTTTTGGTACTATTATTCCGGTACCGGTCTGTCTGGGGTGCGCTGAGGAAGTTTTCATTTTTTCAAATGCACAAAAGCTGCGGGCAGACCAAAAGCCCTCGGCTTTTTTTATTTTCGCAAGCCGCCGGGCATCAGAGCCACCGCGGCTTTTTTTGTTCCTCAAAAGGATTTGTTATGACCCTGCAGGGGAAAAATCAGAATGGAACGGTAATCAACCGAAGCATCGGTAAATGCGTGTTTGTTCCCAAGGGAAAAATAGTATAGGATATCATGACATCAAATATGACTGCCGAAACAAAACAGATCAGGGCACTGCGGGATTCTATTGACAGGATCGATGACAGAATTGTCCAACTGATCAACCAGCGTCTTGATTTTGCCGTGAGTATCGGCAAAATCAAGACGCTGGGCAATTTGCCGATTGCAAACCCAAAACGCGAGAGCGCCCTGTACAGCCGATTGAAAACAGTCAATGAAGGACCTTTGAATGACACCGTGCTGCACTATATATTCAGTGAAATCATAGCCGCCGCACGCGAATTACAATCTCCCCGTCGGGTATGCTACCTGGGACCGGAAGCTACTTTTACCCATATTGCGGCCCTGAATCATTTCGGGCGCACGGCAAATTTGTCTTCACAGCCAAGTATTCGTGATGTTTTTACTCAGGTGGAAAAAGGTGCTTTCCATTATGGGGTGGTGCCGGTGGAAAATTCAATTGAAGGGGCTGTCAACCATACCCTGGATCTTTTTTTTGAATCCGATTTAAAAATATGCGCGGAAGTTTATCTTTCCATATCCCATGACCTGCTGACACATTCCGATTCTCTGGAAAAGATAGAAATTGTTTACTCTCATCCGCATGCTTTTGCCCAGTGCCGACAGTGGCTGCGAAAAAATCTGCCCAATGCGGCCCTTAAAGAATGCAGATCAACTGCCAGTGCCGCGCAAAAAGCGTCCCATAACCCGGATACAGCGGCCATTGCCGGAAGCAAGGCCGCGCATCTATACAATTTATTCCCCATCGTATCGGGCATTGAAGATGTTGCCAGAAATACAACCCGTTTTCTGATCATCGGGAGAGATACACCAGCGCCTACCACAGACGACAAAACCTCGCTCATGTTCGTCACCGCTCATGTCCCCGGTGCTTTGAACCTTGCTTTGGCGCCCATTGCCGAATCCGGCATTAACATGGTTAAACTCGAATCGAGACCTGTAAAATATGAAAACTGGAGTTATTTTTTCATCGTTGATCTTGAAGGTCATAAGGATGATCCCAACATGCAAAAGGCCGTACAAAAAATGACATCATGCTGCCTTTATCTGAAATGGCTGGGATCGTATTCCAGGGCGACGGGGAAATAATGGGAATCATCAAAATTGATTCCGACACTTTGCTTTTTGGCGTAATCGGTGACCCGGTGGCCCACAGTATGAGCCCTGTCATGCATAATCGGGCCTTTGCTGAAATCGATTATAATGGCGTGTATGTTGCAATGAATGTAAAAAATATTAAGGCGGCCGTGACGGGTATCAGGGCGCTGGGTATCAGGGGTGCCAGCATTACCATTCCCCATAAAATTGATGTCATGGAGTATCTGGATGAAATCGACGAAATGGCCATCCGAATCGGTGCCGTAAATACAATACTCAACAGTCAGGGAATTTTAAAAGGATTCAACTCCGACTGGACCGGAGCAATGAGCGCCCTTACGAAGAAAACCGCTATAGCCGGAAAAAAAATACTTATTATCGGAGCAGGCGGTGCGGCCCGTGCCATTGGTTTCGGCGTTGTTTCAAAAGGCGGCAAGCTGGCCATTGCCAATCGCACGCATAAAAAAGGTGAAAAGCTTGCGGCTGATCTGGGGGGAGAATTCATACCTGCCGCAGAATATTCAAAATCACAATGGGATATCATGATCAATACAACGTCCGTGGGTATGACTCCGAATACGGCCGCCATGCCGCTCGAAAGCACCTTTCTTGAAAAAAAAATGGTTGTCATGGATATTGTTTACAATCCGATGGATACCTGCCTGCTCATGGAAGCGCGAAAAAAAGACTGTACTACAATAGACGGCGTTTCCATGTTTGTTTGTCAGGGAGCCTGGCAGTTTGAGCTGTGGACCGGCCAAAAGGCACCAATTGATGTTATGGATCGGGCCGTTCGAGAGGCGTTGCGAAAAACACTGCCGGTCAGACATTGAATCCACAGACTTCGCAGATTAGACCGATTATAATAAATATGCGATAGATGTTATGAAATCTGCCGCGTTACATCCCGCAACCGGCTGCGGTAAGATAGAAATTAGACCTTATTAATACCTCGTAGTTTGCCGCGGGGTAGTTCATTAAATCGAATTTTTTAAGAGACTATCGTGATTGAAATTAAGCCGAAAAAAATCGAAAAATGTGCGATAACCGTACCCGGATCTAAAAGTTATACCCACAGGATTCTGGTTGCCGCTGCTCTGGCGGACGGTATCAGCACCATAGAAAACGGCCTTGTCAGCGACGACACTCTCCTGACGCTGAATGCACTGAAACAGATGGGTACGCAAATCGAGGTTCTACCGGAGCATTTTGTCGTATCCGGCACCGGGGGGAGTCTGAAAAGCTGCCGCAAACCGTTGTATCTTGAAAATTCCGGAACATCCATGCGCCTGATTACCGCTTTGGCGGCCATTGGGAAAGGTGAATATATCTTGTCCGGTACTAAAAGGATGCATGAGCGGCCCCTCCAGGACCTGCTGGATGGATTGCATCAGATCAAGGTCAGCGCCATATCGATTAATCAAAATGGCTGCCCTCCGGTCAAAGTTCACGGAACATGTGTGGCCGGCGGAAAAATTGATCTAAATTGCAGTACAAGCAGTCAGTATCTTTCCGCACTGCTGTTGATCGCTCCTTATACCCGCCGGGGCCTTGAAATCAGAATCACAAGTGGCCCTGTTTCAAAGCCCTATATCGATATGACCGTGGACGTCATGCAGCGAATGGGTATTGAAATTAAGCGTAGCGGATACAGCTTATTTTCCATCAAAGGCGGGCAGGTTTTTCAAGCCGGCCGGTATATTGTTGAACCGGATTGTTCCCAGGCTGGTTATTTCTGGGCCGCCGCTGCCATAACCGGTGCCTCCGTTACCGTCCGCGGCATAACCGCTGATTCCCGCCAGGGAGACATTAAATTTGTGGACCTGCTGGAAAAGATGGGCTGCTCCGTGATTAAGAAAAATGACGGGATAGAGGTTATCGGTTCGTCCCTGCTTACGGGCGTTGATGTGGATATGGGAGATATGCCCGATCTGGTGCCGACACTGGCAATCATTGCGGCTTTTGCAAAAGGCACCACACAAATCCGTAATGTAGCCCATTTGCGGGTCAAGGAGAGTGACCGTATCGGTGCGGTCGTTAACGAACTTGAAAAAATGGGCATCAAAGCTCTTTGCCGTGATGATGACATCGTGATCCATGGGGGAATGCCCCATGGTGCAAAAATTGAAACATATGGCGATCATCGGATTGCCATGAGTTTTGCGCTGGCAGGATTAAACGTTCCCAGTGTTTTTATCTCTAATGAAAGGTGTGTCGAAAAATCTTTCCCAGAATTCTGGAATATTTTCAATCGGATGGGCATGGCCTAAGGGTTTTATTGATATGATTCTATTTTTGAATCAATACCGGGTATGGAAATGAATATTTTTTTAATCGGATTTCGATGCAGTGGTAAAACATCCGTGGGGCGAGAGCTGGCGCCACGGATGGAAAAAACCTTTGTCGACAGCGATCACAAATTTGTCGAAACTTTCGGTAAACCCATTGCCGAAATAGTAAAAAATCAGGGCTGGCAATATTTTCGAAAACTGGAAAAACAGATCATAAAAGAGATATGCAGGGAAAGAGGCCAGGTTGTGGCTACTGGGGGAGGGGTTGTTCTGAATGCTGCCAATGTTGCCGTAATGAAAAAAAACGGCATCCTTGTGTGGTTACGGGCTGATGCGGAAACCACCCGAAAGAGAATGGCGGATGATCTGAACACAAAAGATCAGCGACCATCCCTTACATCTAAAGGATTGCTTGAAGAAATTCTTCTAACTATCCGTAATAGACAGCAATATTATGATAATGCGTCCAATTTTTCAATTGATACCGATTTTAAATCGATAAACGAAATATGCAACTTTATTATTGAGAAAATTGCCTTGGAAGATAAAAGTCGAGAATTTTTGAACGCTTACATAAAATGAAAGGCCGAATATAATGTCAAGTACGACCGGAACCTTATTTAAGGTAACCACTTTTGGTGAAAGTCACGGGAAAGGCATTGGCGCCGTGGTTGATGGATGTCCGCCACGCATCGGACTGAGTGCGTCTGATATTCAAATCCAGTTGAATCGGCGGCGTCCGGGGCAGAGTGATCTGACAACGGACAGAAACGAAGAGGATCGTGTTCGTATATTGTCTGGAGTGGAAAACGGACAAACCCTGGGTACCCCCATTGCCCTGGTGGTTGACAACCATGATCACCGTCCGGCTGATTATGGGAATGCAAGCGATATTCCGCGACCTTCACATGCGGATTATACCTACCGGATGAAATACGGCATCAGCGCTGCCAGTGGTGGAGGGCGGGCCAGTGCCCGGGAAACTGTCGCCAGGGTAGCAGCAGGTGCCATTGCCGAAAAATTTTTATTTGAAACATATGGCATCAGGATCGTGGCATGGGTAAGTGCCGTGGGCAATGTGAGTGCCCCGGAAATGGGACCTGATGTTTCCCGCAGCCGGGTTGAAACATCATCGACCCGCTGTCCTGATTCTGAAACCGCTGAACAGATAAAAAAGCAAATCAGACGGGCCCGTGAAGATTCGGATTCAGTGGGCGGCATTATTACCTGTATCTGTAAAAATATTCCAGTTGGACTCGGGGAACCGGTTTTTGACAAAACTGAAGCCCGCCTGGCCCAGGCCATGCTTTCCATTCCCGCGTCCAAGGGCTTTGAGATCGGTTCCGGATTTGCAGGTGCTGCCATGCACGGATCGGAACATAATGATCTGTTTATAAAAAAAGGCGGACACATGGGGACCCGCACCAATTTTAGCGGAGGTATTCAGGGCGGGATCACCAATGGTGAACCGATTCTATTCAAAGTGGCTTTTAAACCGCCGGCAACCATTGGTAAAGCCCAGAACACCGTGGATTATGATGGCAATAATGCAATTCTGAAAGCAAGGGGACGTCATGATCCCTGTGTAGTTCCAAGGGCCGTGCCGATTGTGGAAAGCATGGCGGCATTGGTCCTCGCCGACCTGGCCCTATGTCGGAACAGGTAACTGAAAATTAAAAAATAAAAGAGGCATTATGATCGGCATTATCGGCTTTGGCCGTTTCGGCTGCTTGACGACCCGGTACCTGGCCAGGGATTTTAAAGTAAATGTACTTACCCGTAAGGGCAACTCTTCGGCAATCAAGGCCCTTGGCGGTATTCCGGAATCGTTGGAAACGGTTTGCGCTCAGAAATATATTATTCTTTGCGTTCCCATTTCGACTTTGAAAAATGTATTGAAAAATATTGCACCGATCATTAAAGAAGATGCGATCGTTGTGGATGTATGTTCGGTAAAGGAAGCGCCGATACGATGGATGAAATCCCTTTTGCCTGAAACCGTCTCCATTTTACCGACCCATCCCATGTTTGGCCCGGACAGTGCATCCGAGTCTCTGGCGGGGTGTAAAATTTTTTTAAACGACGCCGGAATCAAAAAATCCGGATATCAAAAGATTAAAAGATACCTGCGATCTTTGGGGTTGGTTTTGGTTGAAGGGTCCCCGGAAGAACATGACCATCAGATCGCAGTCAGTCTTGCCCTTACCCATTTTATCGGCCGAGGGCTTGAAGAATTTGGTGCCGGTCCTCTGGATATCGACACGGAAGGCTACCAAAGACTGCTGCACATTCTGGGAGTAGTCGAGCACGATACCTGGCAGCTTTTTGTGGATATGAACAGATATAATTCATACGCCCGTCAAAAACGGCGCAAATTCATGGATGCAATGAAAAAAATCGACACCCTTATTGAAAAACAGGTTGTTTAGTTTCGGAACCAAAAAATTCGTTCAGACACAATTTTGAATGTTGAACTGATAAAAAATAACTTCAGGCCGATGAAAAATAAAATTCTTTGTAATTTTTTACAAAATTATTACAGGTTATAATTTTTTTCATCTTTAACATATGCCTCAAAATTTTTTTCTATTAAAAAACCGGATATCATAGCGCCGACCACATCTGCGGTATCTACTCTGTAAACGCCCCTTTCATCGCGCCCGGTCAGTTGTTTGGCCAGTTTAACAATATTCTGCAGGGCTGCTGCAGGCATGTCAACAACGACATTTATAGTAATTGTATCGGAAGATTTGTTCATTGGATGATCATCCTTTTTATCCGGTTCAGGGTCCACAAAGTTGATATTTGAAATAACCAATACCGGTCGCTAAAATATATCCAATGCAATGTCAATAAAAAATCATGCCGAAATAGACGGCAATTTTTTACGAGCCATAAGATATTGCTGCAAAAACAAATGAGCCGGTCCGCAATAAAAAGCATCCGTATATTTAATTTTTTTTTTATTTGTGTTATAAAAGTAGGATGTCATCAAATGGATAGATTATGAACCTAAATTCAGTGAAAAAAAAATTCCCCATATTGATTGCCGACGATGATCCGATCGGAAGAAGGCTCCTTGAAAATACACTGGTAAAATCCGGGCATAATGTTGTTGCGGTGGAAGACGGTTTTAAGGCGTTGGCTCTGTTCAACGATGATTTTTTCCCGATTGTTCTTACTGACTGGATGATGCCGGGCATGAATGGCCTGGAGCTTTGCCGTGCCCTTAGAAAAAAACAACTGCCCGGATACGTCTTTATCATTCTGCTCACGGCCCGGGATTCAACGGATGATATAATTACCGGCCTGGAGGCCGGCGCGGATGATTATCTGAGCAAACCGTTTCTTCACGCTGAATTGCTTGCCCGACTCAACACCGGTATCCGTGTCCTGGAACTGGAAAAATCCCTGCAGCGCGCCAATGAAAAAATTAAACAGATGACCCGAACAGACGCTCTTACCGGCTGTTATAATAAAAGGTATCTCGACGAATATCTGCCTGTTGAAATATCAAGATCGAAACGATACAATCGTGCATTGTCAATTATCATGTGTGATATTGATCATTTTAAAAAAATCAATGACACCTACGGACATCTATCAGGTGACGATGTACTGAAAAACTTCTCACAATGTCTGATGCAGTCCGTACGCAAAAAAATAGACTGGGTGGTGCGTTATGGCGGAGAAGAATTTCTTCTTGTATTGCCTGAAACAGACAAAGCCGGAGCCTACAAACTGGCGGAGAGAAACCGCCGAGAAGTTGCCCGCCAGAGAACTGTGGTTAATGACGTGCCTATTCACATTACGGCAAGTTTCGGTATCAGTTGTTTTCTACCGTTACCCGGCGATGTGATGAAAACGCCGGATGAAATGATCAGACAGGCGGATAAATTACTTTATAAATCAAAACAGGAAGGCAGAAACAAAGTTACGATGGAACCGGATCAACCTTAATACCGATATTGCGGGGGGGATAATCGTGAGAGTCAACAGTTCAGACTGTATCAAAAACAGCGAAAAGAATTTAATCGGTGAGTTATGCAAGGGCTTTGACTGGCGGGCAATCAGAAAAATATTCAAACAGCGATATCGTCTCAATATGCTCAAAGCAATCGGAACCCGCCATGGGGATATTGTTGTTTTTAACGAGCAGGTGGCCTATAAGCTGGATTTTAAAGCTATGGTACCGCTTTCCATTGTTTTTGACAGGAAGGGGAATCACCTTGCATTAACACCGGCAGGCGAAATGCCGTCAGGCAGCAAAAAAAGAGCATCTGCGGATAATTTCAGTGAAGATGTTGTTGCAGGATCTCAAAATGGCAGGGAGGAAATAACGGCCTATGACCTGTTGCCTCTTGAAAATAGTAAGGGACCTGCCATTGCCGGCCCCGGTATTGACCCGAAAAAAAATATTTCTCAAATGGCAAACAAAATAGCGGTGATGATTTCGGAAATAAACGGGGAGTAGGGCACTTGTCGCTTTGGTCCGGCTATGACCGAAAGATTTCCGCTATCGGCAGAGTCGCAATATCTCTGAATTTGGAATGGTTGCGGTTTTTTTCATCCAGCATATCCAGAATACGTGAAAAAGAATTTTGCATAAAAATTTTACGGTCATGTTCTTGACGCTGGACTCCGAAACTAATTTTTTGCATATCTTCGGGGGTTATTTTGCTGATGATATTTTTGGTTGCCCAGATTGCGCCGTAGCGGGCAAAATCGGATAATCTTCCCGCATAATTGATACTGTCTCCCAGTGCGGTAAATTCTATGTTGCCCGCAGATTTGATGCTGCCAAAAAACTCCTGCCCTTCATTGATACCGATGTTCAGATACAACTCGTTGCGCCATCCCTTGCGTATTTTCCATTCGCTGCTGAGCTGAATCATTTTTTCTCTAATTTCAAGAGAACAGTTGACGGCATCCGAAATGTAGTTGCGGCCCGGTTTCTGAATGAAATAATACAGCATTCCGTCACCGACATGCTTGCCATGAATGCCGTGGTACTTCTCAAAAGAAGGACCCAGCGTTTTCCAAAGCTGATTTATCAATTCAAAATACTCTTCCGGCATCAGTTCCGCACTGATTTTAACCGAATCCTGCAGGTCGGCAACCAGAACACATAATGAAACCAGGGACGGCATTCTCTGTGCAAGCAGTTCGTTTATGATTTTTTTTCTCTGGGAAAGAAAATCCATAATATCGTCATCCACACGTTCCGAAGGAAGGTAGATGAAAAACAGTCCTTCACGAAAAAACATGGTATAGACCCGGTATGAAATTACCGTGCCGTCCTGAAGAATAAAATTTAAAGGAGAGTTATTGATGGTTTCTTTTTGAAATGCGTCTTCCCCATCGAACTTTCCGGTCAGGAATTTTACCTCACTTTCAGTTATACCGCTGTAAATGCTGCCTATATGATCGCGATGATAATTGTCTTTAAAAAAACGCATATGAAATGCAATCACCTCTTCCCAGTTGCGAAGATATTGATGGCACTCCCAGCCGAAGAGCAGTTTAAAAATATTTCTTGAATCAAGTTTGCTAATGGCACTGACATTATTTTTAAAAATCAGTTCTTCGGCATCGGCGTTAATCCATTCGATTTCAAAACTATGGTTTATAAGATAGGCCGGAGCGTCAATATTGTCGATGGTCAGCGTGAGGGGAGAGTCACTGATAGTGGTGCGGGGGATACCGCTATCGGAAGGAATGTCAAGGCCATTGTCCGGTTCGGAGACATCGATTTCCGAGTGTTTTTCCGGAAAAATTTCAAAAACAGAAGAATCCTTTTTAAATTTTTGTGCTATCTCTTCCATTGAGTATCCCTCATCCTTCCATCGTTTTATCGTTTTAATACGTTCTACGGCCCCTTCCGGGAAGTACCAGTTCTTTTTTCTATCTTGTATGCCTGATCTTTCATCCGGTTTAGATTCCCGCAAAATTGGTTTTGACAAAATTTTTCTTTTTATGCAATCTTCAAGAAGCTGCCTTGAAATACTTGTTCGGGGAAGTATCTTTTTGTCGGGGTTCCAATTTTCGGCAGAGGCATCAGTCATGGTAAGTACCTAATTTGGTTTCTATTCAATGACTTACCGGCTAAAGCCGGTAGATTGTTTAAGGCGCAAACGCACATTAAGGCTGAAGCCATCTAAACTATTCGGATGAATCCGACTAAAGCCCTGTATCATCTGAGTTAATCTTT
>Ga0207996_1001199_pt1 | contig 18779 bp, 7 predicted proteins | sample AntAceMetag02UKG_FD_184773 | JGI IMG/M metagenome (GOLD analysis project Ga0207996, IMG submission 184773) | Saline lake microbial communities from Ace Lake, Antarctica - Antarctic Ace Lake Metagenome 02UKG (SPAdes) (version 2) | ecosystem: Environmental > Aquatic > Non-marine Saline and Alkaline... | reverse complement strand
AAATCCCAATTTTCTGGTAAAGTTTTTTTATTAGGATGAAAGAATTTATTGATTTAATCTTGAAAATGTTTAGCAAGAAGAAAAGTTTTTTAAACCTTTTCAAGGTTTGTGAATACATAAGAAGTTCGATAAAAATCTTGACGCAACAAAATGAAGTTCAAATTTAGGAATTGTTGTGGGGCATTAGCTCAGTTGGGAGAGCGCATGACTGGCAGTCATGAGGTCAGCGGTTCGAGCCCGCTATGCTCCACCATTTTGTTAGAACTATCTAATTTTTAGGAGATGTATATGAAGATTCATTTTTGGGGAACTCACGGTTCATTACCAGGCTCTATTACGGAAAAAACTATTCAAGAAAAAATTCATGAAGCGATGAGAAAATCTCTTCAATACAAGCTAAAAGATGATTCTGATATCGAGGATTTTATAAAAAATAAACTTGCATTTTCCGAGCGAGGAACTTTTGGAAACAATACTTCTTGTGTGGAGATTATAGATAAAAACTTGAATACAAAAGAAACACCTGAATATATTATTTGTGACGCTGGAAGCGGTTTACGGGATTTTGGAAACAACGTTTTAAAAACAGGTAAATCAGGGATTTATCACCTATTTGTTTCTCACCTCCACTGGGATCACATCCAAGGATTTCCATTTTTCATACCTGCATTCATACCTGGTAATACAATAAATATTTATGGTTGCCACAAAGAGTTGAAACAAGCATTTATTATGCAGCAACGTAGTCGTCATTTTCCGCTTCCTCTCAAAGAGATGAGAGGAAATATCAAATTTAAAATTCTAAATCCAGAGCAGGAATATAATATTGCCGGATTTCAAATAAAAATTATAAAGCAAAATCATCCTGGTGTTTCTTATGGATACAGCTTTGAAAAAGATGGGAAAAAAGTAGTTTATTCTACTGATGCAGAACACGATAAAAATGCAGAAAGTCCAAATTATCCGTTCTTAGATTTTTTCAGAAATGCGGACCTTTTAATATTTGATGCCCAATATCTTCTGTTTCATAATATGGATTTGAAGAAAGATTGGGGGCATTCCAGCAATATTATTGGAGTTGAACTTGCTGTAAAAGCAGGTGTGAAAAGATTATGTTTATTCCATAGCGAACATTCTTATAATGATAAAATATTGGAGCAACTCCTCAAAGATACTCGCAGATATTTAAAAATACGTGATGCTTCTTCTTCACTTGAAATTTACCTTGCTTATGATAGTTTAGAGATTTCGATATAAAAGAAATGAGAAATATCCATATTTGAGTTTACTCTAAAAAGGCTGCGATTAGAAACATGTTAGAATATTTATCAAATATTTGGAAACCGATCCCAGTTAAATAAATAAGGATTTAACGGGATAAATGAATCGGTTAAAAAGTTACTATCTTCTTATTAACCACCAACTTAAGTTGGTGGTTAATGAAACAAAAAAGAGCCTTAACCGTTTTAACGGTTTTTCGTTTTTATTTAATCTGACTTTTTTGAGCTGACTCATTTTTTTACCTAATAAATTCTGGAGAACAATATTAAAATTTTCAAATTAACTTTTCTTGTTTTAATTCTTTTTCTCAGTATTTGCATTGGTAATACTTTATTTTGTGAACCTTTTGGTTTTGGTAAGATTGTAAATCTTGGTGAGAAGGATAAGCTTATTCATCATCGTTTTCTGAGGATTTATACAGATGATGTTGTGGGATTCGTTCTGCAATATACAGGAGCAGACAATCCCTTTCTTCCAGAAAAGTTAGAAGAGCTTTCATTTTATTCAATAAAAGAAAATGGAAATCCTCTCGAAGGACTGAAAACTCTGGGTTTTTATGTGAACATTATTGATATGGGTCATAATCCAAAAGCATATTTTCCAATTACATTTGAAGCGGAAGTTTTTGTAAAACTGCCAAAGCAAATGATTGAAGGAAAAAATTATACTTTCAAATCTTATGGTTTGGGAGAGACGGATATTGATGTAACTTTTACCTGGTCAGACAAAAATGTTTTAAGTGAAGCGATTAAAGTAAACCAAATCGGGTATTTATCAGATGCAAAAATCCGTTTAGCTTATTTTGGTAAATGGCTGGGAACAGCCGGTCCTTTGGAATTTATTCCTCAATCCTATGAAGTAATTGATCTTAATAGCGGAAAAATTGTTTATACCGGAATACCAGAATTAAGATATTCTGCAGGTCAAAAAAATGAAGGTGCTTATCAACTGGATTTCTCAGGAGAAAATGTTTATGGCTTAGATTTAATCCATCTTAAAAAAGGTGTTTATTGTATCAGCATTCCGGGAGTCGGCAGGTCATATTCTTTCTGTGTTGCAGATAATGTGATGGCTGAACCGCTTTTTACTTCTATTCGTGCTCTTTATCATCAGAGGTGTGGAATTGAATTGGGGGAAAAGTATACTTTCTGGACTCGTCCGAAATGTAAAAAACATATTAAACTTTTAATGATGCCGGAATATCATTTTGAATATTGCAGCAAATTACCGAATAACATATTTGAGCAAGTTGATCAATTTCTCGAACAAAGAGAAGGAAACCTTAAATATAAAATTGTTAAAGGCGGATATCACGATGCTGGAGATTATGACCGTAATCCATATCATCTCAGGATTGCCAATGTTCTTTGTACAGCTTATGATATTAATCCCGAAGCTTTTATAGATGAGCAGTTTATAATTCCTGAATCCGGAAATGCTATTCCCGATATTCTCGATGAAGCAGATTTTCTTCTTTCTTTTTATCTGGAAAATCAATGGCAGGATGGCGGTATTCCTTCCGGAACAGAATCTAATAAACATCCCAAAAATTTAAACAAGAATGCCTGGTTAACTAATACTGAAAATGAAATTAATGAATATGTCATCCTTCCTGTTACTCAGATGAGCTGTTTCGATTTTGCTGCCGGAGCTGCACATCTTGGTCTGGAATTACAGGCTTCTCCAGAAGTGAAAGATAAAAGTGATAAATACATTTATGCTGCGGAAAAAGCGTTTGAATGTGGAATGAAAAACTTTCCTCCGGAAAACCTGGAAGAGCAATTAATGGCTGCTCATGCAGCAGCTCGTTTACTTGCAGTTACTCTAAAACACGAGTATGCAGACATCATAAAAACATTTGAAGATGTGTTGAATCAAAAAAAAGATTATTTGAATCCTGCTGTTTTATGGTTTGTTTCAGCTTATTTATCTATTCCAAAAAATACTCCAGGTTTGGATATAGAATTTCAAAATTCATTAAAAAAGAATGTATCAGATACCTGGAACTGGGCTCTGAATAAATTCTTTCTTAAAGAAGGATATCTACATTTTAAGCATCCCTGGGCTCCTTTCACAAACGGAACAGGTTCGGTGGGTCAAGCTGACTTGATAATATTAGCTTGGATTATTACGGGTAATGAACATTTATTGGATATGATAAAAGTTACTGCTGATTTTTGTCTGGGAGCTAATCCTCTCGGTAAAGTGATGTGTTCCGGGCTTGGGCAAAATCATATTCTTCATCCGCTTGTTTTGGAATCTATGAATGATGATATAAAGGAGTATGTTCCCGGAATCTGGGTTTATGGTCCGATCGGAAATAAAGAACACTGGCTCCAAAAACAGTATGAATCAATTCCTTCTTTTGATGAGATTCCACTCCTGTATCGCTACATTGATATTGACCAGTGCCCAATGCACACGGAATTTACCGTGCAGGAAACTTTGTGTAAAGCTGTGATGTTGTTTGGAATTTTAGCTCCCTCCAATCCAGAAATTTATTCTAAACCGATTCCCAAACCAGATTGAATTAGTTTTTCTCAAAAGGAAGATTATTAAGAAGATAAATAATTTAAAGAAATATCTTGACTCAGATGTACCCGAATTAAATTAATCTGAATGTGTTAGACATTTAAAAAATCATAGGAGGATGAAATGAGAAACCTTAAGAAGTGTTTCGTTTTTTTAGTTGTTTTATTGATTTTTCCGGTCTTTGTTTATGCTCAATCCATTCTTATTTGGGATAATGACAATAACTCGGATTTTCTTGATCCTGAAGGGGCAGGTTATGTGGGATGTGAGTATGGTATTCAACAGGCATTAACAGCAAATGGTCTCAGCTATTCGACAGTCTCATCTTTACCTGCTGATTTATCAATTTATGATGTTATTTTCGTAACTCTTGGCATCTATTGTGTAGGCTGAGGTGTTACCCCACCAGGTGCAGTTGGCACCTATCAACAAACATTATTAATCGACTTTCTTGATGCAGGCGGCTCTCTTTATATTGAGGGCGTAGATGTAGGTTATAACCATCATACAACGACTTTTTTCAGCTATCTTGGCACAAATTACATAAGCAATGGAACTGCAAACGGGATTCATCAAATTATAGGAGCAGGAAACACTTTTGCTTCTACGGATGAATATAATTATCTATTTGATGAAGATCCGGATTACATGGTTGACAGATTGGAGCCTACTCCCATGCAGGGAATACAATATTATACCTGCCAACAAGAAATGGGACGTGGAGTTTATTATGATGAAGGAACTTATCGGACAATTTGTTCATCCACAATTTTCGGAGCTATGGCAAATGGTATAGGTTCAAACACAAAAGCAAATTTAATGGCTCGTTATTTTTCCTTTCTATCTTATGATCCGGAACCTCAACTCTGGCTGGTAAATACTGAAATTGATTTCGGATATCAATATTTGAATTATCCGGAAATAATGACAGTAAACATTCGTAACCTGAGTTATGAAAATCTTAATATCAGTTCTATCTACGTTGTTGGAGACGAGTTTGCTTATACAGGAGCAACGACGTTTGAGCTGGGTTGGGGAGAAATTGCTGAGTTAGATGTAGTTTTCTTATGCGGAAGTTTAGGTCTCTTCAATGGTTCTCTAATAATTGAGAGTAATGATCCTGCCCAAAGTCATCTTATAAACCTTAATGGTGCGTGTATTATGCCGCCGGAAATCGAGCTTTCTCAATTGGAACTTTACACCATAATTCCACCAGGTGAAATCGGAAATGATATTCTAACAATCTTTAATAATGGCGGAAGCGATCTGGAATTTTCTTTAATTCCTTCAGAAACTACTCCAGAACAGAATTTCGCTAATTCTCAAATTCCAAGAATAAGAAAAAGTGGAGCAGAGCACATAATCAATAAAGATAATTCCCAAACTTTACCGATTTATCTGGAATTGGTTTCTTCTTTGAGAGATTCAACAGTTCTGTTCTTTGATGATATGGAAAATGGAATCAATGGTTGGGCTATTGAAGTCTATTTAACTGATGACCTCTGGCATCAAACCGAAACAAACTTCAATTCCCCGACCCATAGCTGGTGGTGCGGACAGGAAGGAACAGGAACTTATAATACGGGTAACCAGATAAGTACAGCAGTAATCTCACCAATTATAGATTTGACTGTTGTTGATACAACTGTTACACTCCAGTTTTTTGAAAATTATGATACTGAATCTGGATACGATTGCTGCATGGTTGATGTAACAACAGATGGAGGACTGACCTGGATTCCTTTACGAGGAAGTTTGGGTACTGCACCTTCCGGTAGCAGTGGCGATTGGATCACCTCAATTCTTGATCTTACAGGTTTTACGGGAAATGAGATTCAGATACGTTTTTATTTTGATACTACAGATAGTATTAATAATAATTATCCCGGCTGGTTTTTTGATGATGTTATTGTATATTATGATGGAGTTCCCTGGTTACCGATCGAACCTGGTTCTGGCACAGTTCCTGCAGGTGGAAGTATAGACATTTCTATCACTTATGATGCTACAGATCTGGAGGAAGGTGAATACAGGGCTGATATTCTGGTTTCCAGTAATGATCCTGCAGATCCACAAATAATTATTCCCGTTACTCTGATAGTGAGTTTTACTAATACAGAAAATCAAGTTATTCCTCTTTACACAAATCTTTATGATAACTTTCCCAACCCTTTCAACCCTGAGACAACTATCTCATTTAATCTCACCGCAGAGGATGCTGAGAACGCAGAACTTGTGATCTATAATCTGAAAGGACAAAAAGTGAAACAGCTCATCAGCGATCGGATTTCAGCTGGTCAGCATTCTGTGGTTTGGAATGGAAAAGATGACAACGGAAAATCCGTTTCAAGTGGTATTTATTTCTATAAATTGAAAACCGCTAATTTCGAAAAGACGAGGAAAATGATCCTTATGAAATAAGGGAATTTAGCACCGACGGTTTTTCGGAGGGGCAACATTTCCTTTTTAATGAAATAAATGGAAAGAATTTATTGAAAAAAGCCCCAATCTCGGGGCTTTTTTTTTATGCGATTTCTATCTGTTCGCAAGAGCACACCAATTGTTCGTTATCGCACAAAATCAGTTCCGCTTAAAAACCTGCATTTTATCCTAACTTATTGATTATTAATGCTTTAGAATAATGGCACATTATTTGCTTGATTATTGGTGTGTCGCTTATTCACTTCTAAGCGTGTATAAAGATAATTCATAGATAAGTTTTATACGCCTTTAGAGGAAAAATCGAGAGTGAGGAAATATTTAAAAAAAGGAAATGGAAAATGTTAGGAAAGAATCAAAGTAATACATAAAAAATCAGTCTAATTTTAGATTTAAAAAAATAGGAGGTTGTTGTGAAGAAAGTATTTGTGATTGTTTTTTTGATGTTCATAGTTTATTCAATGCAGGTTAATGCTCAGTTACATATTGGTTTTCAAGGTAGTATGAATATTGCCACTTTCGATATGGACCCTGATGAAGGTGTACACTTGGCTACGCAGACATTTTATGGTTTTGGTGGATTTATTGATGTTAAAGTACTCGAATCGTTTTCAGTTTGCTCAGAACCAATGTATTTGCAAAAAGGTTCGAAATGGAATGATGTTTTATTTGATTGGGAGTATACACTCTCATATCTGGATATTCCGGTTTTATTTAAATATGATTTCGTTCCATATGAGAATGATCTTTATATTCTGGCTGGACCAACTTTTAGTTATTGTTTAGATGCTGAAGCAGAATATAGTACAGGCTCAGGTTCAGAAGAAATTGATGTTAAAGATCAAATCAAAGACCTTGATTTCGGGATAAGTTTTGGAGGAGGAGGGAGTGTACCAATGGGAAATTGGAACCTTTTCTTTGAAGCTCGTTATTGTTTAGGCTTAACAAATATTTATGATAATCCTGAAGATCCTGACAGAGAAATCAAAACAAAAGGTTTGCTGATTTTAGCTGGAGTTTACTTCCCTCTATAAAGCAGATAAAACCTTCAAATTATCGAAAAGAGAAAAGCAGTAAACTCCTGCTTTTCTCTTTTTCAAGTATTTTCAACTTGCCAAAAAATACCTGTTAACAATCACATCCATAGAAATAAAATTTAGTTTAAATTAGTAAAAAGTTCTGGAATAAAAAATGCTTCTATCTTATAAGAAATATTAATTAAAAAAATAAGGAAGAAGTTATAAATGTATAAGATAAATAAATTTTTTTTCATTATCTGCATTATCATTATCTTCATAACAGGGTGCGCCAAATCTACCGAACCGGTAAGTTCCGAAGATATTCTGAAAATTGATATGTTCTATTCCACAATTGGATATGCCAGAGATATTTTTGTATCTGACAGTTTACTTTACATTGCTGAAGATCAAGGCGGTTTCTCCATTTACAATCATCTTACTAATTTTCAGTATTCTAATTTTTCATCATTCGAGAATGCGAGATTAATTTCTGCCGTGGAAGAAGACAGTATTCTATTTGTTTATGATAAGTATGGAACATTTGCAGGGATACGAGTTTTTGATATATCCGATTTGACCGATCCTCAAGTAGATATGTCATTAACTGGATTAAATATTGAAGCATTAAAAACCTATGCTAATGATAACGGAACAATTGAGATTTTAGCAACTAAAGCGAACAAATACTATTATGGTGAATACAACGGTGTTTATTGGCTCTCTCCTTTTTTCACTTTTCCCAACTATCTAGCAGGATTTGATGTAGATAGTAACTACCTTTACCTTGCTGGTGAACAACTTGGTATGTACATTGCAGATAGAACAACAGGAGACATCCTGAGCATGACAGATACTCCGGGAGAAGTTTTAGCTGTAAAGCTTGTAAACAATTATGTATTTATAGCAGATAAACAGGAAGGTTTTTCAATTATAGATGTTTCGGATATTAATAATCCTGAAATAATTTTCCAGCAGGATACTTCCGGCTGGGCTCAATCTATCGATGTTGAAGGTAATTATCTGGTTATTGGTTCCGGCGGTGGCGGAGTGTATTTATATGATATTTCAGATGTTCAAAGTCCCCATTTTGTTGATAGATTGGATGATGCGATTATTGGATATACTTATAGAGTTAAAATTTGGAATGGCAAGATTTTTGCTGCCACGAAAAAAGGCGTTTATAAATTATCATTTGAAATATAAGGACGGAGGAAGAATGAGGAGATTTTTTTTAGTAATATTATTGGTATTGTTTTATAGTTTTCTATTTTCAGATTGGATTGAAATCGATGCTAACCAGCAAAAGCTTTTTGAATGCAGAGTATCAAACTTTGAACAAACAGAAGTTGCATTTTCATTAGATGGTTATGAAATGGAGAGTATTGAAAGAAATGGCAAAACATATCAGAGAATATCTTATGCTAATGAAGGAGAATTCATAGATGTAGGCAAACCGGATTTACCGTGTTTTTCTCGTTTAGTAGCTATACCCAATCAGGGGGAAGTGTCTGTTGAAGTTACAAGTTTGGAAAAGGAAATTATCTCGGATATTACTATTTATCCGCGACAGCCTTTAAAGATTGATGGCGAGCTTAATAATTTTCCTTTTACGATAGATAATGATTTCTATTCGGGAACAGAGATCTTTCCAGCAACGATAACTGAAATTGGAGAGCCTGCCATCATGCGGGATTTTCGAGTGGTGAGGGTGACTGTTAATCCCTTCCAATATGACCCGCAGAAAAATGAACTTTCGATTTTTTCTAATGTAACTCTGCAAGTTCATACCCAAGGAACTGGTGGTGTGAATTGTAAACTGGATACAAAACCTGAATCGAGCATATTTACTCCACTCTATAAATCATCCATCATAAATTATGAAGAAGTAAGATTGAGAAATGATGAGTTTATTCCTCCGACCATTCTTTTCATCTATCCAAGTAGTCTTAATCCACAGACTTCCTGGTTAGATTCTCTGGTGCTTTGGAAGCATAGGAAAGGTTTTGATGTAGTTTTAGCCAGCACTGCAGAAACCGGAACATCCATGTATAACATAAAATCTTACATTCAGGATGCTTATGATAATTGGGATAATCGTCCTGATTTTGTTTGCCTGGTTGGTGATGCAAGTGGTTCATACAGCATTCCAACCGGTTATGCCGGATATGGAGAAGGTGATCAAGTTTACACCCGTCTTGATGGAACTGATATTCTCGCTGATGTTTGGATTGGCAGGTTATCATTTAACAGTGTATTTGAACTGCAAACAATAGTATATAAAATCTTACATTACGAAAGAGAACCGTATCTGGCTAATACAAATTGGTATGAAAGAGCTCTTCTGGTTGGAGATCCAAGTCATTCGGGACAAACGACAATTTCTACCAGTAAATCTATCAAAGAAGCGATAATTGAACATAATGATAATTTTATTTTTGATGAAGTTTACGGCAGTCCATTTGTTTCCCAGATGACGACCAGCTTCAATACAGGTGTAAGTTTCATGAATTATCGTGGATATATCGGTATGAGTGGTTGGTATAATTCAAATACTTTATCACTTAATAACGGTTTTATGCTGCCTTTAGCTTTATTTCTTACATGTTCAACTGGTAGCTTTGCTTCCGGTGATGCTCGCAGTGAAGTTTTCTTGAGAGCAGGTCAACCAGGAACACCAAAAGGAGCCATAGGTGCTGTAGGAACTGCAACTTCGGGAACACACACTAGTTTCAATAATTCAGTATGTGGCGGCACGTATTTTGGGATTTTTGCTGAGGGAATCTATTATATGGGTGGAGCCCTGAATAGAGGGAAAATTAATCTCTATAATAATTTTTCCGGAGGTAATCTTTCTGGATATATTGAAAATTTTTCCTACTGGAATAATTTAATGGGAGATCCTTCCTTAGAATTATGGACAGGTGTACCAAAACCTATCAATGTATCCTACGAAACAAATGTCAGCTTAGGTGCTAATTTTTTGGAGATATTTGTTACTCATGAATTCGGAACACCCTTAGAAGGTGCCTGGGTTACTATCCTCAAAGGAGATGATGAAATATTTGAAACGGGTCTTACGGATGCTGATGGTATGATAATCTTACCGATTAATACCTTAAATACAGGAGAAGCATCAGTAACAGTTACAAAGCATAATTATATCCCACATTTGGGAAGCTTTAACATTGAAATCATGAACCAGTTTGTGAATATTTTTAATGTAACGATCGATGATGATAATACCGGAACCTCATCTGGCAATGGAGATGGAAATATCAATCCGGGAGAAGATATTGAGCTTGTAGTAAGTCTTAAGAATTTTGGAACGAACTCAGTAGCTGGCGTGAGTGCAACACTTTCTTCAGATGATGTAGATGTGACTATTACAGATGATACAGAGGATTACGGTTCAATCTTAGCTGGAGCAACTGCTAACCCATCAGATGACTTTGATTTTTCCGTATCAACTTCTGCTCTGGGAAGTTCCGAAATCGAGTTTGATCTATTAATAGAAGATTCTTTTGGTAACAGTTGGACGGATAAAATCTATCTTACAGTATTCGGAATATATTTTGATTTTACAGATTATGCAATCATAGGTGGTAACAACCAACTTGATCCCGGTGAAACAGCCCAGATGACAGTGACCCTGGAGAACATTGGTTCGATCACAGCCTTTGGAATATATGGAACCCTAATAAGCAATGAAGAAGCTATCGAAATTGATGATGCAGAGGGATATCTTGGTACAATCCTTTCCAATAATTCCGGTACGAATAACATTAATACATTTCAAGTGACAGCAAATACTCAGATAATTCCTGGTTCTCAATTTACTCTAAGCCTTGAGTTATTTAATGCAAGTGGATTTTCCCAGACATTATCTTTCATAATTGAAGTTGGAGAAGTATCAGTAACCGATCCGTTAGGAGCAGATAGTTACGGATATTATTGTTATGATGATGAAGATATTAATTATTTTCAAGCTCCCATGTATAACTGGATTGAGATCGATCCTACATATGGAGGTTCCGGTACAATCCTTCCAATGAACGATAATGGCAACAACGGAGATATCGAGATTGTCAACCTTCCATTTACTCTGCGTTTTTATGGTATGATTTATAATCAAATAAGTGTTTGTTCCAATGGATTTATATCTCCTGGTATTACAGAAGAGTTTTCTTATATGAACTGGACAATTCCAGGTCCTCTCGGACCCTCCCCCGTAATTGCTCCATTCTGGGATGACCTGATGATGAGCAACGGAAAAGTGTGCTATTATTATGATTCTGCTGAACATTATTTTATTGTGGAATGGTCGAGAGTTAAGAACCAAGGTAATTCCTCTTACGAAGAAACATTTGAAATTATTTTATATGATATCAGTTATTATCCATCTTCTACCGGAGATAATGATATACTATTCCAATATCACACGTTTAATAACGTGGATGTGGGAAGTTATCCTTACTCATACGGACAATATTCTACTGTAGGATTGGAAGATCACACAGGGCTTATTGGATTGGAGTATACTTTCAATAATCAATATCCTACTGCAGCAAAACCTCTTGAAGATGAAATGGCAATTCTTTTCACGACAAATGGATCTGAAATTTTAGAACCTCCTGTACTGGTCTTGAATCCATCAAACTTCCAGTTTATTCTTATGCCGAATCAAACTGATGTCCAAACTTTGGATATTATAAATGATGGTGAAGCAAATTTAATTTATAGTATTACTAAACAATATGTTGATCCCAGAAATACTGGAGGTCCGGATGATTATGGCTACATCTGGACAGATAACAATGAAGTAAACGGACCTGTATATAGCTGGCGAGATATTTCCGGTATAGGTACAGAAGTTACTTTTATTCACAATGATCAGGGAACTGCTCTCATGCCGATTGGATTTGATTTCTTATTTTATGGTACAATTTATGATGAATTTCGTATTAATCCTAATGGTTGGATAGGTTTCGGAGATGATAACACCGAATGGAATAATCTTTCGCTTCCTCATCCTGATGCTCCTAAACCTGCAATTATGCCTTTTTGGGATGACCTTGATCCGCTTTCAGGTGGAAATGTTTATTTTTACAGCACAAGCGATAGTTTGGTTGTCTGGTTTGATGATGTTATTCACTTTGCTGGTAATTATACCGGAACATACGATTTCCAATTCATTATATATTCGACCGGGAGTTTTTTATTTCAATACCGAGAAGTGTCGGGAGATATTGATTCAGCAACAATTGGAATCCAAAATGAAGACGCTTCTGATGCATTACAAGTTGTTTATAATGGAAATTGCGTAGAAAATGAATATGCCATTTATTTCATAAGAATTATTGATTGGTTAGATATTTCTCCTACGTTCGGTTTTGTAGAATCCGGACAAACTGAAACTGTAATCCTGAATGTTTCCACAGAGGAACTATTTGCAGGTGATTATCTATGTAATCTTAAAATATCTACAAATGATCCTGAAGCTAATTTAGTAACAATTCCTGTTGACCTTACCGTTGTGTCTCAAATGCCGGAGATTGTAGTTTCTGCGGATTCGCTGGATTTTGGTGTAGTTTATATTGGAAACGATAGCACGCTGGTTTTGGCAGTCTCAAATCAGGGTAGCGATCCTTTAGTTGTTTCAAACATTTCTTATGATGCTGATGAATTCACAGTTGATATAACAAATTTCATACTTCAACCTGCTCAAAGTCAAAATGTTAATATAACTTTCACTCCAATCTCCGATGAACTTATTAGCGGAATATTATCAATAGATAGTAACGATCCGAATAATCCAATTGTAGAAGTTAGTCTTTCCGGGCAAGGTTTCGTTCCCGGAGTTCCCAATATAGATATTTCTGCAGATTCACTCGATTTTGGGATTGTCATTGTGGGAACAGATAGTCTGAAAACATTAACAATTTCTAATAACGGAGATACGTCTCTCTTCGTGACAGAAATTTATACAAATACTGAAGAATATTCTGTGGATTTGACAAGTTTTGATTTGGGACCTGATGAATTTCAAAATCTTTCAATAACTTTTGCACCTTCTTATGAAGGAACAATTTTAGATACTTTAACGATTTTGAGTAATGATCCTGACGAACCAATTATTGAAGTTCCTTTATCAGGAGAAGGTTTTATTCCTGTTCCGGTAATAGTGGTATCTGCAGATTCCCTGGATTTTGGAGTTGTGATCATTGGTTCTGACAGTCTGAACACTTTAACCGTAACCAATACTGGAACTATAACTCTATCAGTTACAGATATTTATACAAATACGGACGAGTATTTGGTAAATTTAACAGAGTTCAGCCTGGAACCAGAAGAAAACCAGGTTTTGGAAATTACTTTTGCTCCAGGTTATGAAGGTATGATTCTGGATACATTATTCATTGACAGCAATGATCCCATCAAACCTGTATATCCGGTTTCATTACAAGGAGAAGGAGCACCTTTGGTTAATTCCGGAGATGGTGATATTCCATTAATTACAGCTCTGGGGAAAAACTATCCTAATCCCTTCAATCCGCAAACAACCATAAATTTTGCTCTGCATGAACCTGTTTTTACCAGGATTGAGATTTTCAATATCAAAGGACAGAAGATAAAGACGCTGATCAATGAACCTCTGGAAGCAAGGAATTATCAAATTGTCTGGAATGGAACAGATGATAATGAAAGCTCGGTGGCATCAGGTATCTATCTTTATAGAATGAGTGCGGATAAATTTTCCGAAACAAGAAAAATGCTTCTTGTCAAATAGGAGCAAGGGATAAGTGAAATAAAAGAGTTCTGCATAATTGGATGTTTTTGAGAATAATGATGAAAAATCAGGAAATCCAATTTTTCAACTCATCCCCTAACCCCTTCTCTTGCAAAGAGAAGGGGCAAACGAAGTCATCCCTCTTTTTGAAGAGAGGGACAGAGGTTGAGTTAGAAATTGAATTATGCAGGACCCTCAAGTGAAATAAAGTAACGGAGGATAGATGAGAAGATTCCTTTTTGTAATAATATTGATATTGTTTTATAGTTTTCTTTTTTCAGATTGGATAGAAATCGATGCCAACCAGGAAAAGCTGTTTGAATGCAGAGCATCTAATCTGGAACAGACAGAATTACATTTTACGCTCGATGGTTTTGAATCTGAAACAATTGAAAAAGACGAACAAATCTATCAAAAATTATCATATTGGAATGAAGGTGAATTCGCAGAAGTTGGTAAACCAGACCTGCCAAGATTTTCAAGATTAGTTGCAATTCCGGAGCAGGGAAATGTATCTTATGAAATTATTAATCTGCAAGAAGAAAACTTAACAAATATGAACATCTATCCCAGGCAGGAATTCAAAAGCGAAAGCCAGCCAATAGAAACGAGTTTTGTGAAAGATGAAGATTTTTATACAAAAGATGAAGTCTTTCCCGGAGAAATCGTTGAGATCGGCACACCTGCAATTCTGCGGGATTTTCGCATCGTAAATGTTACGATCAATCCATTTCAATATAATCCTCAAACTAAAGAATTGAGAATCATTAAAGATATTGAGGTTATTGTAAATGTTAATGGAAATGGTGGTGAAAATATTAAATTTAATTCTCAAAGGAAGAAATCACGCTCTTTTGAAACACTGTATAAATCTTCAATTGTGAATTATAATGAAATCGTTTCTGAAAATATAAGAGACGATGAATATCAGGATCCAAGTTATCTATTTATTTATCCCAATAATGCAAGTGTGGAAGCTTCACTTCAAGTTCTTATGGATTGGAAACATCTCAAAGGTTTTGAAGTTACATCAGCCAGTACAGCTCAAACCGGAACAAGTTCAAGTTCAATCAAGAATTATATTCAGGATGCGTATGATAATTGGGATAATCCACCTGAATTTGTTTGCCTGGTTGGTGATGCGGGTGGAAGTTATTCCATTCCAACTGGTTATTATGGTGGGGGAGAAGGTGATCATTATTATACTCTTTTGGAAGGTGGAGATATTTTATCTGATATCTTTATCGGACGTCTTTCTTTCAATGATCTGTTTGAGCTTAATACGATTGTTGCCAAAATACGGAATTACGAGAAGGAGCCTTATTTAGGACAAACTACCTGGTATAGAAAAGCTGTAATGGTGGGAGATCCAAGTTCTTCAGGATGGTCTTGTGTTTATACAAAACAAAGCATCAAGGAAATGATGGATCAGCATACAGACAATTTTACTTTTATAGAAATCTATGATACAAATCACGGTTCCTGGTCTTCTCAGATGAGCACAGCATTGAATGGGGGAGTTTCATATTTTAATTATCGTGGTTATTGGGGAATGAGCGGATGGTCCACTTCCAATATTAGTAACCTTTCAAATGGTTTTATGTTACCGGTTGCAGTTGCTTTAACTTGTGGTACAGGTGATTTTCAAGGAACCTCAGATTGTATCAGTGAAAGATTTTTAAAAGCTGGTTCACCGACAGAACCAAAAGGGGCAATTGCTGCCATAAGCACTGCTACACCCTATACTCATACTTGCTTTAATAACTGTGTTGATGGAGGAATTTTCTATGGAATATTTACTGACAAAATATATCATATGGGTGGAGCACTTAATCGGGGAAAATTAAATTTGTATCTCAATTATCCTTCTAATCCAAACAGTTGGGTCGATAAATTTTCCTATTGGAACAATCTTATGGGTGATCCGGGAATGGAGATTTGGACAAATATTCCTGAATCCATGAACGTATTATACGATTCTGAAGTGGCTTATGGAACCAATTTCCTGGAAGTAACTGTAAAAGATGGTTTCGGTTCATCTCTCGAAGGTGCCTGGGTCTGTGCTTTAAAAGGAAATGATGAAATTTTTGAACAGGTTTACACAGATGAAGATGGTAAGGTTTTTCTTCCCTTAAATTCTGCCTTTACCGGAGAAGTTAATCTTACAGTTACAAATCATGATTTCATTCCTCATCTTGGCGCGTTTGAGATTGTTCAAACAGATCAATTTGTAAATACTGAAACAATAATAATTGATGATGATAATTCTGGTGAATCTTCTGGTAATAACGATCAATTGATAAATCCAGGTGAAGTGATCGAACTGGTTGTTGAGCTTAAAAATTTCGGAACTCAAACAACCAATTCGGTTTCTGCTGTTATTTCTTCGGAAACAGAATTTATTACAATAACAGATGATTATGAAGAATTTGGAAATATTTCTCCCGGAGGTACTGCTGTTTCTTATGATGATTTTGGATTTGCCGTTCCTTCAGATGTTCTGGGTGGTTCTGAGATCGTATTTAATCTCGATATTGAAGATGATGATAGTAACCAGTGGAACGATAATATATTATTAATGGTGGATGGTGCTAATTTATATGCAAGCGGCTATACAATCATCGATGGCAATAACCAGATTCTGGACCCGGGTGAAACTGCTGATGTGGTCGTAATGCTGAAGAATATCGGAACTATAAGTATAAGCGGATTAAATGCTTTTTTAAGATGTTCTCATCAAAGTGTAACAATTCCGGATAGTACGGGTTTTTATTTAATGATAGATCCTAATTCACAGGTTTCTAATACAACAAATCCTTTTGAAGCCAGCATCAGTTCGGATGTAATTCCCGGTTCGCAGATTCCTTTCACTATTCTTTTGACAAATGATAATGGCTATAATGATGAAATCAATTTAATTATTGAGATTGGTCAGGTTTTTGTCACTGACCCTTTAGGACCGGACGCATACGGATATTATTGTTATGATAGTGGTGATTCATCTTATGATCTGGCACCTTCTTACAATTGGATTGAAATTGACCCTGATAATGGTGGAAACGGACAAATTATACCTCTTAATGATTATGGTGATGAAGGAGATATTGGGTATGTCAGTTTACCGTTTGATTTCAGGTTTTATGGTCAGATCTACAATTCGATAACTGTTTGCTCAAATGGTTGGATTGCGCCTGGAAATGTTACACAGGCTTCATTCATGAACTGGACAATACCAGGTCCACTTGGTCCATCCCCAATGATTGCCCCATTCTGGGATGACCTTAAAATCAGTAATGGAAATGTTTGTTATTATTACGAACAAGATCTACATTACTTTATTGTTGAATGGTCTGAACTTAAGAATGATTATAATAATTCAACAGAGACATTCGAAGTAATTTTGTATGATCCTGCTTTTTATATCACCCCAACTCAGGATGGAGAGATTCTTTTCCAATATGAAACAGTAAATAATGTTGATCAGGGGAATTATTACAGCGGATATGTAGCACACGGACAATATGCTACAGTTGGTTTGGAAAATCATAATGGTGATGTGGGACTGGAATATACTTACACAAACCAGTATCCAACTGCTGCAAAACCTCTTCAAGATAACTTAGCTCTTTTCTTTACTACAAAGGGTTCTGAAATTTTGGCTCCACCTGAGATTCAGCTTACTCAGGATTACTTCCAATTTACTTTACTGCAAAATAACAGCGATTTCCAGATTCTGGGAATTACAAATACAGGGCAAGCCAATTTGGTTTATAATATTGTAAAAAATTATGAAGATGCAAGTTTAAGAGCTTCCGGTGGTCCGGATGAATATGGCTATATCTGGTTGGACAGCAATGAAATAAACGGACCTATTTACAGTTGGAGAGATATTTATGGATTGGGAACTGAAGTTACTTTTGTACACAATGATACAGCAACAGTGCTGATACCAATCGGTTTTGATTTTAATTTTTATGGTATAGACTATAATGAATTTCGTATCAGTCCAAACGGATGGATAGGTTTCGGGGGCGAAAACACAGAGTGGAGTAACATTTCTATTCCAAGTCCTGATGCACCAAGACCAGCCATATTGGGTTATTGGGATGATCTTGATCCCTTGCAGGGTGGTAGTGTTTTTTATTATAGCAATTCGGACAGCCTTGTTGTTTGGTTTGATAACGTAATACACTATCCTGGAACTCATAACGGAACCTACGATTTTGAAATGATTATCTATCCTGATGGAAAAATTCTCTTTCAATATAGAACAGTTTCCGGTGATATTGATACAGCCACGATCGGAATTCAAAACGAAGATGGCGACATTGGATTGGAAGTGGTTTACAACAGTAATTATGTAGAGGATAATCTTGCTCTTTTATTTAAAAGGCAAATTGATTGGTTGGATGTGAGTCCTTTAAATGGTGCTATTGTATCTGGCGATACGGACTTCATTAATATTTCTGTAAGCACAGAAGATCTCGATGTCGGTGAATATTCTTGCGATTTGATTGTGACATCGAACGATCCGAATTCCAGCCTGATTACAATTCCGGTAAATCTTACTGTTGTGTCTCAAATGCCGGATATTGTAGTTTCTACAGATTCGCTGGATTTTGGAGTTGTTTATATTGGAAACGATAGCACACTGGTTTTGGCAGTCTCAAATCAGGGTAGCGATCCTTTAATAGTTTCAAACATTTCTTCTGATGCTGATG
>Ga0207996_1001194_pt1 | contig 18830 bp, 9 predicted proteins | sample AntAceMetag02UKG_FD_184773 | JGI IMG/M metagenome (GOLD analysis project Ga0207996, IMG submission 184773) | Saline lake microbial communities from Ace Lake, Antarctica - Antarctic Ace Lake Metagenome 02UKG (SPAdes) (version 2) | ecosystem: Environmental > Aquatic > Non-marine Saline and Alkaline... | reverse complement strand
TCTCCATTCCCGGTTGCAGTGGTTGTGGTGATATCGGTCACTGCCTGGGTGGTCACCGTTGAGGCCTGCGCACTGGTGGGAAAAGAAACCTCATTGCCGTATGATGTTCCAGCACTGTTTGTCGCATACGCCCTGACATAGTAGGTGGTGTCAGGGTTCAACCCTGTGATACTGCTGGTAAAACTGCCTGTTCCCGTGCCATCAGTGGTTTTGCTGTTACTGGTGGTTGGATTGGCAGATGTGCTCCAGCAGACTCCCCTGGCCGTTATCGGGGCACCACCGTCAGAGGTCACATTTCCGCCACTTGATGCACTGGTTGAGGTTATTGAGGATACCTCGGTTGTAGTTACTGTCGGAACAAGAGCGCAGGGGCCGAGTTCCACCTCTAAGATGAACTCCGTCATACCCAGGTTTCTCATGCCCGGGGCAAAGTCAATATCGTTTGCGCCAAAACCCCGGCTTCCGATCATGAATCCAACATTGCCGTTCGCCCCGGCGTCATTCAGGTCGGCTTCCACGGAATCCGTAACGTCGATCGCAAAATGTTCATAGTCGCCCCCCCATGAATGCGGAAATATGATCTGTAAAGGATTATTGGCCGGGTCATTGACGAGATTTCCAAAGCAGGTTCTTTTTCCGTCGTTTGTGGCGTTTTCACAGCCGTGGTCCATATCGTACACGCCGATGTATACAGTAACATCGCCGTTCTGCGCAGCATTTGAATACCAGGGAGAAGCCTTAAATCGTAGCGTTGCACTAACAACCTGGCAACCCCTCTTATCTCTCATATCATATACAAAATAGCTAAAGCTTTTATGCTTAAACTCCGTGGCGCCCTCAACAAATTTAACATGATTGATACAAGGTTCATCACGGTCCGCCGGTCTGTCCATCGCCTGGGCATAAGGCAGGGTATTGTACTGAGCATCAGGTTCATTTGCAGGCCAATTCATCCCTGTCACACCGCCCACCCAATTATCTTCATAGTCCCTGGATTGTCCCTCATCCATATAGCGGTCACACACATCAAACTCATCAGGGTAGCCTGTTTGACTACACCCACCTGTTCTCAAAAAATATACCCGGTCCGCCTCGCATGATCCCTGTACTTCACTCACAATCAGATTGTTCACAAGCTCTGGCTCGTATGCTAAGGCATTTGCACTCCCGATCAGCATAAAAAAGACTACCCAGACAAAAATACCCTTTTTCATCACTTACCTCCCTCTGGCTGTGAAGCCAAAACTCTTGGTTTGCAAATCCATATCCCGTAGATGCTGTTCGCATTCAACCGATCATAGGTATGATGACCCTATAATATTTTCTACTGTGGTTAGACCGGGCGGTCAATGGAAAACCCAAAATCGCCAGATTGATCGCCTGATGTTGCCCTTCTCGCCCTGTGCAAAAGACGAGGATGGATACTCACTGACTCGTGGAACTGCCGCCTGAATCACCGGCCGCTGGTCCATGGGTCTTCCTCGAAACCGGTTTGAATAAATGAATGATGACCCTTAACCCTTCTCTTAAAATCAGGCCTGGATTTTTTACGGTGAATTCTACCTCATAATATGAGGGCTGGAGCGGATCAAGGGATAGAGGGCTCCAGGAGATACGGCTCACCTGGGCCTTAAACTTCCAACCGGGGAGCGACTCCGGGCGAACGATTCCTTTATCGCCCAAGTCCAGCCGAAGGGCTTCCTCTTCATAGACATGGGCGCTCAAGCGCATCGGATCCATGACCCCCACCTCAAACACGCGGTTCATAGGCCCGAGCCTGGCCCCCTGCCGGATTTCCGGGTGCACCCAGACAACATGGCCGGTGATGGGGGCTGTCAGGGCTCCTTCCTCTTCCAGGCGCTTAACCCCGGAAGGCATGGTTTCGCGGCGAAGAGACAGCACGATTTCAGGGGTCAGGCGATACCTTGCCAGCACATCTCCTTTGTTGACCGCCTGTCCGGCCTGGACTTCAAGTGCGGTAATCGTCCCCTTAAAGGGGAGATCGACCGTGCGTTTGAGTGAGCAGAGGGCCTTGCCAATGAGTATAATATCGGACGTGGGCGCCTTTTTCGGCAGAAGGCGTTGGAAGTCCGTATCGGTTTTTCGGGGCGGCGGCATGCGCTGGACCTTTTTCTCTGTTCCCAGGGACTGAGAAGAAAACAGGAAGCTCATTAAGACAAGCAACACAATACCACAGCGCTTTGCCCGGCAACTTCCCTTCTGATTACTGCTCATACAACACTCCGTCTTCCAGGCGGCACATTCTGGGGCATCTGGCCGCCACCACAGGATCATGGGTCACCACAATGATGGCTGTTTTACCGTCGCCGGCGATCCGCTCAAAGCAATCCATGATGCGTTGACCATTTGCCTGGTCAACCTGTCCAGTGGGTTCGTCTGCAAGGATCAAGCAGGGCCGGTTGACCAGGGCCCGTGCGATCCCCACCCGCTGTCGTTCACCTCCGGAAAGTAGATTGGTGGGATGACGCAACCGGTGTGCCATGTTTACCCGTTTTAGTGCTTCATCAATTCTCACAGGGCGTTCTGCACGTCTCACATCTGCGTAAATGAGGGGCAATTCAAGATTTTCATGTACGCTACAGGTCTCAACCATATCTGAACTTTGAAACACAAACCCGATGAATTTGCGCCGGATTTCCGCTTGGGCCTTTCGATTCAATCTTAGCATATCTCTGCCCAGCATGTGGTAACTGCCCCGTGTGGGATGAAGCAGAAGCCCCAGAATGAAAAGGAGCGTGGATTTCCCGGTCCCGGAGGAACCCATTACAGCCACCATCTCCCCCTGATGAACGCTCAGATTTACGTCCCGGAGTGCAGTGATCATAGCGCCGTTGCCCTGGAATTCCTTGGCCAGGCCAGCGACATGAAGAACTGTTTTTCCAATGATTTGCTGCCGCGCAGGTCTATTCATAGCGTAATGCAGCGGCCACTTCCATGCGGCTTGCCCGTAGCGAAGGGTAGATCCCGGCGCCCAGACCCAGGGCCAGGGACAGGCCTACACTCCAACCCGTGCTGCGCAGGAACAGGTCAAGCGCCGGATGACTGTTCAGCATGAGGCTAACGGCCTCTATGACCAACCAGCCCAAAACAACTCCTGCCAACGCCGCACCCAAACAGAGCGTCATGGCTTCTGTCATGAACTGAATCAAGATGTCCCGATCCTCGGCCCCTATGGCCTTTTTGATCCCTATCTCTCTGGTGCGCGACCGGACAGCAGCCATCATAATGTTCCATATGCCAAGCCCGCCGAGAACAAGCGTGGAGATGACACATACATTTGCAAAGACCTCCAGCCAAAAGGCCACCCGTTTCACCCGCTTTAGATTACCCCAGACCCCGTCCACCCGGAGCCTATCGGTGTACAAAAAGTCTCCCACCACACCGGGAATGGCTGCAGCCGTTGACTCCACGTCGTCCCAACCTTTACAGCGCAAAAAAAGCCTAACCGGAAGGGTCATATGGGAAATCCGGCTTAATGCAGTGGTCATGGGTACAAAGACAAACCGGGTGCCTTCTCCCACCCGGAATCCGTCCAGAACGCCCGTGATCCGATACAGGTCGTTTTCGATGAAGAGGTTGCGGCCGACCACATCCTCCCGGGCAAATATGGCGCGGGCAACTTCAGCACCGACAACACAGACCCGCTTTCCCTCTTCAACAGCCATCTTATCGAAGAACTCTCCTGCCATCGGCGTAAAATCATGGAGTTTCCAGAAATGTCTGTCCACGGCCACGAGCGTAAAATGGCCCTGAGCGCTTCCCCACCCAACAGAAGCAGGAGCAGATTTCAGGGCAATGGCGCTGACCACATCTACACCCGGCAGCTTTCGAAGGGCCTTGAGAACGTCCCAGTAAAAAAACCGCGGCTTTGCGGTCCATTGCTCATCCAGTGCTTTCTCTTCAAAATAGACTTGAAGAATGGTGGCGCCACCCAGAAGGTCCAGTTTTTCATTGAACACTTTTTTTACGTCGTCGCTCAGGCTCATCACCACAATCAGTCCGGCAGTGCCCAAAACGATGGCCAAAGCCGGCCCGAGGTATCGCCTGCGCTGGCGAAAAACCCGTCGAATGCTGATACGCAGGATGTCTGTAAACCTGGATGTGAAGAACATGGTATTTTGTAGGATCAATGCGTGATCGGGTTAACAACAAGGCCTGACACGGTAACAGTCGCCCCGTGGCTTTCGATCACTGTGCAACCTGGATGGAAACCTAACCCGGATAAACCGGAACCAAATTGAATATTGAATATTTGTGTCCCGCCGCGGGATTCGCTCTGTTTTTTCTATTAAGATCGATAGAATTCCTTAAATACTCGATCTAACTATGGCGTAAATCATGCGCAAACATGATGTGATTTGAACAAATTAGGGACTAAATGCTTGCAAAAAGCACTTTTCTTGTTCATAACCCTTCGATCAAAGCAAGTCAATGGCATTTTCCAGTCTGTCCCGGCAATATGCAATATGATCCCTCTGGCGGATGCAGGAGGAAGAATGGATATCGCCCAAGAGTATGAAAATATGAGTTGCAGAGGAAACCTTAGTAGAACAACAGCAAATACAGGATTCAGTTCATGAATAAGAGGCATCGGTATGCCCAATTAAGCAAAATAGTCTCTATTTCATCGCAGGAGAAATAAAAAATGCCCTTTTACCCAATGTTTGGCCATCTTCCTGTGATCCCGAATTTCGAAAGGGCCTCAAAAAAGACGATTTATGGATGGACACTATCTGAGAAATATTTTAGATTGATACCTTAAGCTGATTGGTGTCACCTCATCAACCTTGCTACCGAGAAAGACGGACGGTATTTCGATTGCCGGCGGTGAACCGCTCATCTACCCTCACATCGTTGAACTCGTCCGGTACGTGGCGAAGCAGGGATGGAAACCGGTCATCATCACCAATGGCACCGTCCTGACCCCGCAACTGATTCAAGAATTGCAGCAGGCGGGCCTTGCGGCATTCACCGTGCATGTCGATTCGCATCAACATCGGCCGGGCTGGGACGGCAAGAGCGAACAAGAGCTTAACGAACTTCGCACCAATATCGCGCAGATGATTCACGATGCCGGGCGAGGTCGGGTGGCGGCTGCTTTCAATGCGACCATATACCCGGACACGGTCAAGGACGTGCCCGCCATAACACAGTGGGCGCAGCAGCACATCAATATCGTGCAGACACTGGTGTTCATCCTGTTTCGTCAGGCCAAGGCGAGCGAAGATTTCGACTACTACGGCGGCGGACAGAAACTGAATATCGAGGATGGCGAGCAACTGGTCTATTTCTACCCGATGGGGTTAACCGACGAGTACAACGACGTCAACGCCGACGAGGTCGCACAGAAGATCAAGGAGGCCTGCCCGCTTTACGAGCCGTGCGCGTTCTTGAACAGCAACCAGGACAGCAGCGTACCCAAGTGGCTACTCGCCGAACGGGCGGGAACAAGCGCCAAGATACTCGGATACATGGACGGTCGATTCATGGAGTTCAACCAGGTAATGCACCATTTGCTGTTCGGCACGTACCTGGCTTATCCCCATCCTTCGGTAACGAAGAACATTCAGTTCGTGTTGCCGTTTGCTGTTGTGAACCGTGGGTTGCGGAAGTTGCTTGGGCGTTGGCTGCGCAGTCCGGGCGCGTGGTTTCGGTCGCTGTTCTTGCAGTCGATCGTAATCTTGCAGCCGCCCGACGTTCTGGAAGATGGCAGGCAAGCGATGTGCGACGGCTGCCCGGACGCAATCTACCACAACGGCAGATTGATCTGGAAATGTCGCCTGGAGGAGGTCCAAAAATTCGGCGACTACGTTCAGGCCGTGCGTCGGTCGGAAAGCGAACAGCCCAGCAATGTCTCAACTTCAATTCAAAAATCATGATACTTTGTCTGATTGGAATTACACGATTTCGCAACAAAAACGTGCAGTTATCTATTGTTGGCCCCTAAGCCATGAGACAACCCTTACAGACCATCCAAGGCATGTCAGTCAGCACATTTTTCCGGGTCTTAAAGCGGAACGGTTTAAGTATAGAAAGCCCCTATCCGGGCCGTTTTCTCTATCTCATTGCTATGGGAGCGTTGAATTCCATCTTATCGTGCTGTGAAAAGATGGCCTACGGGCACAAAATTGAGACCTGCGAGATCAAAGAACCCCCTCTTTTCATTATCGGTCACTGGCGAAGCGGCACGACGCATTTGCATAATCTGTTGAGCATTGATGAAAACTTCACCTTTCCTACGGCCTACGAGGCCATGTTCCCCCTCCATTTTGTATTCAGCCAGCCGTTAGGTCCGTTCATCTTTGACCTTATCGCTCCGAGGGAAAGACCCATAGACAGCCTTCCATTCTCAGCAAACGTTCCGCACGAAGACGAGTTCGCCCTGGCAGCCCTTTCCACAGTCTCACCCTACATGCGTTTTCTTTTTCCTCTCACAGGGGATCATCCTTATAGCGTGTTAGACCCGGAGCGGCTTCCCGAAGAAGAACTTGAAAGATGGAAGGCCTCCCTTGTCTATTTTCTAAAAAAACTCACCTATCTCAAAGGGAAGCGAGTTCTACTCAAGTCCCCGGCCCATCTCGGCCGTGTGCGAACCCTCCTTCAACTCTTTCCAGAGGCCAAATTCATCCATATCGTCAGGAATCCTTATGTGGTCTATCTCTCTACCAGAAAACTCTGGGAAGAATGTCTTGCCTATTCCCATCTGCAAACAGCGAATCCGGAGAGGGTGGACCATGTCATTTTGCGGTGGTACAAAGAGATATTTTCCCTCTTCCAACGTGACAGGGCATTAATTCCCGCGGGCTCATTGCACGAGATGAAGTTTGAGGACCTGGAAGAAGCGCCGGAAAGCAGTTTGGAACAAATTTATGAAGGCCTCGGCTTGCCAGGGTTTGATTGTTACCGGAAAAGGGTATCCCCTTATCTAAAAGGTATCAAGGGCTACAGAAAAAACCATTACTTCATGGATACGTTGAACCGCGAAAAGGTCAGCAGCCAATGTCACAGCATTTTTGAGCGTTACGACTATCCGATTTGATAACAACACTTCCGCGAATTGCCCACTTTTACGGGCGTATTTGGGATGGAAATAAACAATGCAAGCCCTGGTCTACTCACAATCCGCTCCCTTCTATCTGTTGCGCAGGGCGCTCAGTTCCATCCTTCCCCGCCGCTTCTTTCGCCTGATTTCCGGCCTGAAATTGAAAGAGATCCCTTTTAAGCCGCCGGGCCCTGATTGGGTGATCCTTCGCAACCGGCTTTGCGGGATCTGCGGATCGGATTTACAGCTTCTGCGAGGGAGAGACTCCTTGTTAATGGAGCCTTACGGCTCCTTTCCCGCCGTATTGGGCCATGAGATCGTCGCTGAAGTGGTATCGACACCGGCAGAATCTTCCTGGCACCCGGGTGATCGCGTGGTGGTGGAACCGCTCATCACCTGTGTAGAGCGGGGGCTGACCCCATGTGGTTACTGCGCCAGGGGAAAATACAATCTGTGCGAGAATTCCAGCGGGGGGGGCCTGGCTCCCGGAAATTTCACAGGCTACAATCGCAGCGTGGGGGGCGGGATGGCCGAGTATATGGCAGCGCATGTCAGCAGGCTCATCAGGCTGCCGGATAACCTGCCGGATGAAACAGCCGTTCTAACGGACTCCCTGGCTTCAGCCCTGCAGCCGGTACTCGATCACTTTCCCGATGACAGCGACACCGTGGTCATTTATGGCGCCGGTATTTTGGGTCAACACATGATCCGTGCTTTGCGCGTTTTGGGCTCAAGTGCCCACATTGTGGCCGTGGCTCGCCATGAATTTCAGGTTGACCTTGCACGCTCGGGAGGGGCGGACACGGTTCTGAGATCACCCGGCCGGGCAGGTCTGGGCAAGGCCGTAGGTGCCCGTTTCCTTCCCACCACCTTGGGAGGGGGAAACTTAGAAGGAGGGGCCGACCTTTTTTTTGACTGCGTGGGCAGCAGTCGCTCCCTGCAGGAAGGATTACTGGTGTTGAGACCATCCGGAAAGCTCATCATGGTAGGCACGGCCAGTTCTCTGAGACGCGTAGACTTCTCCAGCCTCTGGTTCAGGGAACTGCATTTCGTGGGGTCCATGGCGTTCGCTCACAGCCGTTTCCAGGGGCACAATGTCCGCACCTACCAAAAGGCAGTCGATCTCCTTGCCAACGGAAACTATGATGCAAAGGGTTTGCTTACGCACATGTTTCCCCTTCAGGACTACTGCAAGGCCTTTGAACATGCGTATGACCGATGCCGTTATCAGAGTGTAAAAGTGGCCATGGATCTAAGGGAAAACCATCGTGGATTTGGGGTCAGGGTGATAAGTCTTTTCTGAAGATCCGATATTTCCTGTAAACCTCAAGCCCCCCTTCACGAAAGAACTGGTTAATGGCATCATTATCTTCCAGGGTCCAGCCAAGTTCCATATACTGGTATCTATTCTGCTGCCTCAGGAGCCGGTTCATATAATCGAATGCGGCTATGGGAAAGCCTAATTGGCGGTATTCCTCCCTCACTCCGAACATAAAACCGCGCAACCCATGGATTTCTTTTTTATATTTGGGTATTTTGAGCAAGTCCAGGGGACCTATTCTGCCGTTGAGTCTCTTTAACACGGTATTCCAATCAGGAAGCGCAAATCCCACCCCTACAGGCTCGGTCTTGTAGTAGACAAAAAAGACCAGATCAGGGTCTATGATCCTGTTCAAATTACGCCCCATCTCGTTTGCCTCATCCTGACTCGGTGGAACATGCCCCCAGTTTTGGGACCAGCAGGCATTATACAGGTTCCAAATCAGCGCCAGTTCCGAACGGAAATCCTTTGGGTTGCTGGGTCTTACCCAGAGGCCCTTTTTTTTCCTCATGCGCTCGACCAGGGGGATAACCCAATCGGGAATCCGCAGGTTCCTATCCACCCAGAAGGAGAGCAGGTCGTTTTCCTTTTTAAAGCCGGATTCCGTGATAAGCCTTATGTAATAGGGAGGGTTGTAGGTCATCAAAAGCGTGGGGGGGTATGAAAAGTTCCGGATGAGCGTGCCGGCCTCATAGTTGAGGGATGGACTAAGCGGTCCCCTTAAAAAGGCCATTCCTTTCCTGACTGCCCAACCCTCCACCGAGGAAAAAAGAGCTTCTGCGGCCTCTTGATCATCCATACACTCGAAGAATCCCCAGGCGCCCATCTTTTCATGGTATTGGGCGTTGTAGTTGCCGTCTATGATTCCTGCGATTCTTCCAATAACCTGCGAACCCCGCTCGGCAAGAAAGAGCGTCCGTTCGGAAAACTTCCAGAAGGGGTGCTTCCGGATATTCAGCAGTCGATGAACCTCTCTCTTGAGAGGCGGAATCCAGTTGAGATCACCGCGATAGACCTCCCAGGGAAAATCCACAAAACGTTTCATGTCCGAACGGTTTTCCACAGGGGTTACTTTAATACCGGCCATTGGCCCAGATCTCCCGACATCCATCCTATTAAACGGAAAGCCAGCGCATCCGTATGCCGCGGATATGCATGATGACGCGACCCTGTTCGTCCACGCATCCGGCATCCCAGCAAGATCCGCTACCTTCCTTTGCCGTCATTCGACACGTCAGCGTTATCTCTTCCCCATACTCAGGCCTCCTCCCGAGAATCAATTCCGTGATTTCAATCGGGATCATGAAACGCTCTTCTGATCTATCCCGAATGGCTGTGTGAGAAGCGACTAAGTGGAAAACCGCTTCCAAGAGATAGGGGGAATACTGGTACTGCGCGCCTGGATAATCAGAAAAATCTTTCCTTTCCTGGCACATGGTTTTTCCACGGATGACGCCCGCCCCGGTCCCTTCGAGATAGGTTACCACACGATACCTCTCCTTAAAGTCGGACCTTTCCCGGTACCATTCGAGGAGCGCTTCCCGATCCATTGCAGGCGTATCCATTTCATCCGCTTGAACGGAAAATCCCGGCGGTTCATCCACATGATGGGGTATCTGGCCGGACAGGACCACCTGGGCCTTGAAGTTGACGCTCATACGAGGGATAGCTCTTCCTATTGGAGAAATATCCTGCGAAGAGAGCGAAACGTCACACACTATTTCGGTCTGCCCTGACCCTATTCGCCGGCATGCAATCTCAGACGGGCGTTCGATCCCGGCGGGACACTCAACCCATTCCAGAAACCGTGCCTTGCGAATACCCTGTACATGCAAATAGGGGTAGAGGAGCCTTGAGGCCTCCATAAAGGCCTCGATAGCCATGACCGCTGAAATCATTGGGTGTTTTATAGCCTTGAAGGGCTTGTGATCCTCTATCCATAGATCTTTTTCCCTTGAGAAGGTCCTGCGGGCCTGCAGTTTCCCTGCACCCATGTCGATGTGTAATACTGAATCGATCAGGGGGAAGAGCTCTTTAAGGAAGGTCATGCTCCCGGCCTTTATTCTACCCGCCTTCGGGGCGACATCGTTCGAATCCAAACGTGAAGTCTTTGCCTTGGGAAGCCTTCTCATGAACATCACCAGAGAATCATCGGCATTGGCTGTGAAGAGTTCCCTGCAAAAGAGCTCCCTGAGTTCATCGATGGGGACATACGCCTCTTCCATCCCTTTCATTCTCATCAGATCGCGAATTTCCGGGTCTTCGGCCATGCCCGTGCCACTGATTGGCGGGAGTATCAGGGACTTGGAAAGGACATGGGGATTTTTTTGGCCGAGCCTCCTTATGAGGGCCGTTAATGCCCTGTTCGCAGAGGAGTAGTTGGCTTGTCCCGGGCTGCCAAGAACGGCTGCGACTGAGGAAAGCGCTGCAAAGAATCTCAATCCAAGCCTTTCAGCGGCGTGGAAAAGGTTCCATGCCCCGAGGAGTTTCACGTTCATGACGTCCGAGAAGTCTTTGCGCGACATGTTTTTGATCAGGGCGTCCTTTAACAGGCCTGCGCCGTGGATGACGCCTGCTATCTTGCCATACTGTTTGAATATCTCCCCCATAATGGCCTGAACCTGCTTCCTGTCGGTCACATTGCATGGCATGTAAGAGGCCTCAATCCCTGAGGACTGGAGGTCTTTGAGGGTCCTGGAGATTTCCAGACATTTGATCAGCCGGGAGATTTCAGGTCCTATTCTTTTCATAGGGGATTCAGGTTTTTGAATTTCGACGCTCTGGTAAAGACCTTTTTCGTGGGTATCGGCCTTGGAGACGCGTCCCTCATAGTCCAGACCGGGATCAAACGGCGTTCTCCCCAGCAAAACCACCCGGTTACCGAATGGGATGAAGGCACGGGCGAGATGAGAGGTGATCCCCCTTCCGCCTCCGGAAAGGACCACCACGTCACCGGGACCTATATTCAGGCACGGCTCGTCTCGAAAAAGCGAGGGATTCACGCGCCCGGCAGATGAAAATGCCTCTCCACGACGATAGATATTTTCGACTGCCGGGCGGCTCGTGTCCAGGGCACACCGTATGGCATAACCGAGGTCCGTGTTTTGGTCTAAAAGGAGGGTTCGGAATTGAACGGAACCATACTCCAGACCGGCGCTCAGGAACAGTCCGAGCATACCTTCAGCGATGAGCCCTGAGTGCCCCTTCGCATCCTCACCATAGCTAACCAAAAACGTGAATTTCCGGGCCGGAGATTGTAAAAATGCCTTGACGAGTAAGAAGAGGCCTTGAAGGAGTCGTGAGACATCTTCCATCTTCTCTATACGCCCGTCTAAAACATCGTCTACGACAAAAACCAGACCCGCAGGTGGTGTAATCTCTCTGAGGCTGGCGGCGCATCTCGAAGCTTCCCTCTCTGTTCGGATGTCAAACCCCGCAGCGCCCAGATCGGATCCCTTTTTCATGAACGCTAATGAGCTCGTAAGAACACCGTAGTCGCGCGAGAAAATCTCTGCGAACTTCTTGGACAGACGAGTGGGTCTCCCTGCTGAAAATACAATGATCGAGTCCCCGCATGCGAGTTCAACGGGCAGGAAACGTCCGGTTTCAAGGGAAAGCTCATCAAAGACCACCCGTTTCGTTGCCTCTACCTCCTCTCGAGTTCTCGGGCTCCCCTGGGTTTGTGGATCGGGTCTATGAAAACTGTCTCTCTCTTCGTCATCAAAGGACCCGTCCCTTGACATAATGTCGGATATTTTTCTTGCGGCATCGCGGACCGTGCGTACATCCATAAAATCTTCAAGCTGTATCGTAATACCAAAGCGTCTCTCCGCAGCATCCATAATCACGGGGAGACGACTGGAACGGATGGCGAGTTCATCCTTGAGGTGCATATCGGAGTCGATTTCATCCCTTTCATATCCCGTCGCATCCATAATGATGACGATCAAGTCCTCAATGACTCCTGAGGGGTCGCCCACTTTTGGCCGTGGTGTATCAGGGCCTTTACTCCCTTCAAACCGCGGTTTTTGCTGTAGCGATGATACTGCTTCTTCCGTCGGACTTGGTTTCCCGGGTGTATGGTCCCCCAAATCCAGGGAGATGGAATCCAGCGCTTTATCGAGACGTTCTTCCGTAAATGATGGGTCGTGTTGCAGGCGAACGCTATTCAGCAGAGAGCGCTTCAAAAGGCGCCCAAAGGGTTCTGCCATGAGTGCACTATACTGACGCCGAATGATCCCTTCGACGGTTCTGGGGTCTGTGATCGCTTCGCTCGTTTCATGTGCGTGTGACTGTGAAAATTTCTGTTCGTTTTCAGAAACTCTTGTGAGTGTGGAGAGGGGGATAAATTGGGCATCTTGCCCCGCGTTCAAACTTCCATAGACGTAAAGCTTGGCCAAAGCGGTTCTAAATGTTGCGCTTTCTGCCAAAGGAAGGCAGGTTCGCACACAATCCGGGGTCTCAAGGGTCTCCTTGATAAGGTTAGTGAGCACGTCTCCAGGGCCGATTTCCACAAAGACTTTGATCCCGCAATCATTCCGAAGGGTTTGTACGCATTGCATCCAGTGGACCGGGGATTCCAGATGCGCCAATACGATCCTCTTGATCTCCTCCGGATTCGAAGGAAATGGCCGTCCGGTGGTGTTGGACATAACAGGAATTCGGGGGGCATGGCATGGGATCGATGCAATAAAGCCTTCGAGTTCACCTCGGACAAAGCACATGACTGGTGAATGAAACGCCATGCTGACCTTCAAGAGGGTAACTCTGTATTCCATTTCTTTAAGTTTATGGCCCAAGGCTGAAACCGCTTCGGGTTTCCCGCCCACGACCACCTGGTTGGGGGAATTGCTATTGCAAATGCAGATATCTTTCCTGTTCGGAATCATCTTCTCCAGGAGATCCGAAGGGGCGTTTACTGCCATCATAACGCCGGCGTCTCCATCCATGGAAGCAACCCTGTCCATGCACTCGCCCCGCTTGGCCACCAACCGGAAACCGTCCTCAGCCGAGAATACGCCTGCTGTACATAAGGCCGTGAATTCCCCCACACTGTGGCCGGCCACGGCCACCGGGGAAACCCCCAAAGACATCAAGTGCTGTGCCATGGCATACTCAAAAGAAAATAAGGCCGGCTGAAGCCAGAGAGTCCTTTTAAGATCCTCTTCCTCCCCTTGGAATAAAAACTGCAAAAGGTTGAAGTCCGCTTGGACCGAAAAGCGGTCCATCCACTCCCGGATTTTCGGGAACTGCTCGTAAAGCTCTTTCCCCATTCCTGTATACTGGGAACCCTGGCCGGGAAAGGCAAAGGCCATCGGTGGAGGAGATTCCTTTTCCAGCCCCAGATAAATGCCCTTCCTGGCCAGATATCTCAGCCTTTTTGGGTGAAGGGAGATGTTTTCCGTGCTTGCTCTGATCTCCTCTATCTTGGCTCGGGCCTTTTCCTGGCTCTCGCTAACAACAGCTACACGAACCTGCTGGCTTTCGATTTGCGATCTGAAAAAGGACACACCTTTGAGGTATTGATTGTCTTCTTGGGCCCTCAGGAATGCCTTGGATTCCCTTTCGGGCAAAACCAGTTGTCTACCAGAGGCGTCCCGGCATTCCTCCATCTGGGCAACATAGTTAAACCCTCCAAACCCGAAGGCATTGATCTGGACCCGCCTCGGCTGGCCGTTTCGGACTTTCCATTCAGAGGGTTCCTTCAAGAGCACCAGCCCTGACCCCTCAATCCCCAATGCCGTATCCGGATGCTCGCAATTGAGGGTAGGGGGGAACACGCAAGCCCTCATCGCCAGAATCCCTCGGATCAGGCTGTTGATGCCTGCTGCCCCTAAGGTATGCCCGATCTGAGATTTGAAAGAGGACATCATCGTGTACCCTTGCCCGTTAAACACGCTTCTGAGGGCCTTGATCTCCTCCAGGTCTCCCTGCACAGTGCCCGTGGCATGGCATTCTACCAGATCTACATCCCCTGGCCCATAACGGACTGTATCCCGAAACGAGGAACGAATAGCAATCTCCTCGGACAGGCTGGAGGGCTCTACCAGACCCGTGGGAGTATTTGAACCGCCTACGCCGGTCACATAGGCATGCACGTTGGCTCCTCTCTTGATGGCCACGGATTCGCGCTCAATGACGATTATTCCCCCACCCTCACCTAAGACTATTCCGTCGCGTTCTGCGTCAAAAGGCCGAGAGCACGCTTCAGGGGGACGTTCAACACCTGAGAGGCCTGCGAGGGCCTTTAGGGCGGAAAATTCCAGGAAATGTAATGGGGTGAGCGATTCTTCGCCTCCCCCCACGACAGCCGCATCAATACTGCCATTCCGAATCATCTGGACTGCGCTGTATAGGGCTGCCAGGGAACTGGCGCAAGCCGCTGAAACCGCGTAGCTGGGTCCCATGAATCCATATCTGTTGCATATAAAGCCGGCGGCCGTTGAATTAAGCCTTCCCGTGAGGGTGGTGTCGTCTATGGCCACACATCCCGATTTTAGCTCTTGCTCTACCGCCAGTTCCAATTCAGGGGTTAGTTGGACCGCCTTTTTGACAGAACCGAGGATCCTTTTTATTGAAGCCCGGACGATGATGTCTTCTAACGTTCCAGGGCACTCCCCGGAATTCTGTGAAACCAGGACCCCAATCCTCTCACGAGGGATGTTCGAATCCACAATCCCCGAGCGTTCGATCGCCTGTTGCGCCAGATACAGGGTCTCTTTGGTCGATCCGCTCATGGTCCTGAAATCGTGAGGGGGAATTCCCAGTGCCTTACGGGAAATTGCTGTATTCTTGAAGGCCCCTACTTTGCAATAGGTTTTTTCGGCCATATGGGGCCGAGGATCATATAGGGATTCATGGTTCCACTTAGAGGGCGGGACCAATGTGACCCCGCTCTTCATATCCATGCTGGCGGTCCATATCTCCTGGGGGCGGTTTCCCAGAGAATTAATCATACTAAACCCGGTGATGGCGATCCTCTCGCAGGCATTTAAAGGATGGTATGCCCTGGACAGGAGGCGATTCCCGGCCAATGCCCCGGCCCCGGCCGAACGGGGTGTTTCTGATCCGGCATCTGGTTTTTTCTGCATTGCATGACCTGCCCACTGGGCGGGTTTCATAAGATCCTCTTCCAATTCACGATGAAGCTGCTTCACCGGCCGGATCCTGTCGATGATACCGGCACAAACACCGCTCATAAACTGGCCTTGCTCAAGGCAGGATACTTCGCTTATGGGTGTCCCGCCAGGCCTGTCCAGGCCACGGGCTGCAATGAACAGACTCCCTGCAGTTAACTCCTCTATCTTGCGACGAAACGAGGTCTCGTCTTCATTCCCTTTTAAGAAATTACGTTCCAGTACACGAATTGCCTTCACCTTGTCGGTTTCTAAAGACCGGACAGGTAATCCTGCAACTTCACCTGTAACCACGGTGCTGCCAAAGGATGATGTGAGTATCATGTGTTGATAAAATTTGGACAGCCCCCCCCCTTTCACGATCTCTTTGGTAGCCAAATAGACGGTCCCCATCTGTATAGCGTCCGCGCCCAAAAGAGCAGCTATGGAGGCCGTATCTCCATTAAATATTCCCCCGGCAAGGATCACCCGTCGATCCTTGAACAGAGACGGAGCGCGCCGTCTCTGTTCGATCACCGCCTGGGCAAACGTCAACATGGTGAGCCCCCCCACATGCCCTCCTGCCTCGTTTCCCTCACAGATGGCATACCGGGCCCCTGACTGAAAGGCCAGTTTCAATAGATCCGCGTTAGGGGCAATGTAAATCGCCTCGCTCCCCTGCTCCCTTATTTCACCGGCGAGGGAAGGATCCCCTGCCCCTATTACCACAAAAGGAGGTTTGATTTCCTTAACCCACGCTAATTGAACGTCCAAAAATGGGTTTTCCGGCAAAGCGAGCAGGTTTACGGCATAGGGTCGATGTTTCATGATCTCCGGCAGTTTTCCCAGCTTTTGCTCAAGGGTTTCCCTGTCCATCAAACCTAACGCGAAAGTGGGGAGCCCCCCTGCATCGGCAATGTCAATGGCAAATTCAACCACATCGGTGATCCAGGTCATGGCGCCTTGGATAAAGGGGTACTGGATCCCCATCTCGTTGGCAAGAGATCCCTCTATGAAGGACTTCCTCCTTTCTCCAGCCTCGTAGCACAGTTTATTGACCTCGCTCATAAAGCGTGTAACTGCCTGGTCGGTTCTGTGGCCGTACTGCTCGACAAACGCCCGGGCGAAACAGGCCTCAACACCCAAGGGAACAAGCTCGTTACGATCGAACCGGCTTTCACCGGGAAGTACGCTCTCCCCTTGGACGCGCCGGGCAAAAGTGCGTCGCTTTTGATCTGTGATCTCTTCCGGATTCAAAAAGGCTTCGAATCTGTCTAACTCTTTTACGGCCAGGGAGTTTCCTTTATCAAAAACCCGGAAGGGAACCTGGAGCGCCAAGCCCACAATTCTTGTAGACTCGGGCCGAAGCCTTGAGATTTGCTGACAGATCTTCTGATCCGTACCCGCCATGTCAGTCAACCAATGAAGGCTTTCAAAAACGATACCCTTGGCCCCTGTAGAGAGAAAAGCGGATGCCCCCTCAGGGGTCCCTATTCCCCCCCAAATGAGCAGATCGGGCATGTGTTGTTGCCGACTCAGCAAATGGCGGACCGCGGCGAATAGACTCAAGGTGCTTTCCCGGCTGACGAAGCCTGATGCCTCGCAGCCTTTCAGGACAATATTGGGGATGTCAGGGTATTCTTTCAGTGCCTTAGTGATAAGATCAATGTCCGCAATGATTGGAAAAAAGCGATAGGATCGGGATAATTCCCTCAGCCTTATAAAGAAGGCATCAAGGCCGTGGTCGCATAAGAGGGGATGAAGTTCAACCCAGACGTCAGTTACGGCCGTCTCCCCCAGGAATTTTTCAAAAGACGCGTTCATAAAAGCAGTCGAAGAAACCAGCGCATGCACAGCATCACCTCGCGTATCGACCTTAGGCAAAGCCTTACGCACTGTTTGCAGTTCTATGCAGGTGAGGTCAAAGAGGGCTGTGGCTCCCGTAAGGCTCGCCATTTCAATGACAGACGAAGTGATTTCCCCGGGACGAAAGACAAAGGCCAGGAGGGACCTCTTGTTCATGGTTGACATTCTTGAGCCTCGATTTAAAAGAATTTAACTCAACTTTCGCACCCCATTTTCATGCTGTTCGGCGAGCGGGCGAAAGTTGTAACTGGTTGTCTTAATTAAATAAAGACATGGGTATCAGGCCTACACAGTTGACAGCAACGCAATAAGCATTACCGACTTTTTAGGCCGTGTGACTATTTATTTCTAATTCCTTATGATAGTGAAATGTGTAGGCCCATGCCCTTTTAAAGAGAGGGCTTTTTGGGTGCTTTGGCTTTTGATTTCCCTGTAGGGATCGGGATTTCCCGTAATTTCGTGAACCTTTTGGTAGATCAGTCTGCCGCTTTCAGGGGGCGTGCTTTCAAGGGAGATGTTTTGCAGCATCATTCCCACTTCATCAAGGACTTTTTTGATCTTCCTTTCATCGGTGGTTGCTATTCTCGCCGCTCGAAGCGCCTGGTTCAAAAAACAGGGAAAGCAATCCAGATAAGTTTTCATTAATTAAATCCTCACCACTCCTACCACTTTTTCTCAATTTCTGATTTTGCACTGATATTACTACACATAATTCCGTGCTATTACAAGACCTATCTCCCTTCGAATGAGGCTAAGAATAGGTTGCCAGTCCCCATTTTCTTTGCGCCGTTAGGCTTGTGATTATTGTTTTCCTTTGGTCTGCAAGTCCCGCTTTTTTCAGCGGGATCAAAGGAAAACAATAAAAAGGTAACCTCCGCGTCCTTCGCGACTTTGCGGTGAATACTATTCTTCCACCGATTTCCCTTGACTTCCTCGTTATTTTCACTATCATACCAATATGTAGTTGCTCCTATAACACGTAACCTATAACCTGTAACTCGCAACCTGAATTCTCAGAGGTTCCCATGGAACAAGACATCAAATACTGCCCTATCATCTCCTGACAGGAGGCTTTTTGTCCTGTTGGGAGTAAAACCTTCATCACAAATCAGGAATTTTGATAGTCTCGTAAAAAGTCTCCAAGGCCGTCACTCCCGCGAACGCGGGAGTCCATAAGTAGCTGGTTCCCTGGATTCCCGCGTTCGCGGGAATGACGAAAAGGGATCATTTCTGACTTTTTACGAGTTTGTCAATTTTAAATCGTAAACACCATGTAAATCGGATCTCTTGAGAGGATTCGTAAAGGAGGTACAAACACACTGTTTTCAATGGTCATGCGTAACAGCTCAATAAATAGGGGTAAGTGCCTTTGCATATGAACACACTGGATTCCCGCTTTCGCGGGAATGACAGGTGCTTATCTCATTTCGTCATTCCCGCGAAAGCGGGAATCCATGTCCGTTAC
>Ga0207996_1001190_pt1 | contig 18874 bp, 16 predicted proteins | sample AntAceMetag02UKG_FD_184773 | JGI IMG/M metagenome (GOLD analysis project Ga0207996, IMG submission 184773) | Saline lake microbial communities from Ace Lake, Antarctica - Antarctic Ace Lake Metagenome 02UKG (SPAdes) (version 2) | ecosystem: Environmental > Aquatic > Non-marine Saline and... | reverse complement strand
TTATAAATACTAAAGTTTACAATTTTGGAGTTTGTCATTTTATAAAAAGAAATATTAATAATGAACTATAATTTATCAAAATATATACGAATAATTTTATTAGCTGTTTTTTGTTGTTTTGTTTTAATTGTTTCTGCACAGGAAGAAATTTCCATACCGGACTCATTAATTTCTAAACCTGATTCTGTAATTATTAAAACTGAACAGATAATTGTTGCAGAAGATAATTTACAAATTATTGAAATGCTTGACAGTCTGGTTCATATAAAATATTTTGGAGATTATAATTTTACTACAGATACCTCAATTCTAAATGTTTATAATTATTCCAAAGATTCGATACCTGTTTTTCCAGATTCTGTTTTAAAAGCAAGAATTGAATTATTAAACGGAGAAACCCCCTTTGAACTAATCTTTAATAAAAATGTAAAAAATTATATCAATCTTTATGCTGTAAAAAAGCGGGCACTAACCTCAAAAATGCTTGGTTTGGCAGAGGTTTACTTTCCGCTTTTCGAAGAACAATTAGATAAATACAATATTCCTCTCGAATTAAAATATCTTGCAATTGTTGAGTCTGCATTAAATCCTAGAGCAGGTTCGCGTGTTGGTGCAAAAGGATTGTGGCAATTTATGTATGGAACGGGAAAAGTTTACGGATTAAAAGTTACTTCATTAATTGACGACAGATACGATCCATTAAAAGCAACTGTGGCAGCTTGCGAGCATTTGAGAGATTTATATGACATTTACGGAAACTGGTCGCTTGCTTTAGCGGCTTATAATTCGGGTGCAGGAAATGTTAATAAAGCTTTACGAAGATCGGGAAATGTAAAAAGTTACTGGGCTATTTGGCCATTTCTGCCTCGAGAAACAAGAGGTTATGTTCCTGCTTTTATCGCAGTAAACTATGTTATGAGCTATTCTACAGAACATAATTTATATCCAATTGATCCGGGAATACTTTTTAATGAAATTGATACTATTAAGGTAAAAGATGTTCTTTCCTTTGGTCAGATTTCGGAAATGTTGGGGGTTCCCTATGAAGATGTTAAGTTTTTAAATCCTCAATACAAAAAACAAATTATTCCGCCAAGTAACGGAAAAGAATACTTTTTACGACTTCCGAAAAAATATATAGGCGATTTTATTGAAAACGAAACTGCTTTATATAATTATAAAACAAAAAAAGGAATACAAAAAGACAAACTTCTGGCTCAGATTGAAAAAGCAAAAAACAGAAATTTTCATATTGTCAGAAGTGGCGAAAACTTAGGAGTAATTGCAAAAAGATACCGTTGCTATATTAACCAAATTAAACGTTGGAATAATTTAAGAGGAAATACTATTTATCCCGGACAAAAACTTATTGTATATGGTTCGGCTTATTCATCACAAAAACAAAAAAGCCATAAAACACCTGTTAAAAGGTCAACACAAGGATCAGCACATATTGTGAAAAATGGTGAAAATTTAGCATTGATTGCAAAAAAATATAATTGTACAACTACCGATCTTAAAGAATGGAATAATTTGAAAAGTTCTAAAATTTTTCCTAAGCAAAAACTTGTTGTTTACAAACCTGTTAGCAGTACAACAAAATCCGGAAAATTTATGTATCACACAATTCGCAAGGGCGACACTTTGTGGGATATTGCCAAAGAATATGATGGAGTTACTGTTGAACAAATCAAACGTCTGAACAAGATCAGAAACTACCGCCGTTTAAAACCCGGACAAAAAATAAAGATTGCAGTGATTAGCTAATTTTTCAAGAATAAATTCTTACAAATTATTTTTATTATAGCGAAATTTATAAAATATCGTTATAAAATAAATATTAATTTAGCAGAGAAGGAAAAAAATTAATTATTAAGCATGAAAAATTTTCAAGGAAGAATAATTTCACAATTACCGCATTATGACACTTCAATATTTTCGGTTATGTCGAAGCTTGCCAACGAGCATAATGCAATAAATCTATCACAGGGATTTCCGGATTTTGATATTTCTGAGGAGCTGATTGAGCTTGTTAATCATTATATGAAAGAAGGTTATAATCAATATGCACCAATACAGGGAGTGCTTCCTCTTCGTCAAAATATTTCAAAAAAAGTTAAAAAAACCTATGATGTTAATTATGATCCTGAAAAGGAAATAAATATTACAGCTGGAGCAACACAGGCTATTTATACGATTATATCTGCATTTATTAAAGATGATGATGAAGTAATAATATTTGAACCGGCTTATGACAGTTATGCTCCTGCAGTAGAGCTAAATGGCGGAAGAGTTAAATATGCAAAACTTAAAAGCCCGACTTATGAAATAGACTGGAATGAACTACCGAAAATGATAACGATACAAACAAAACTGATTATAATCAATTCGCCTCATAATCCTACCGGAGCAATTATTAGTAAGAATAATATGATTAGATTGGAGAGCTTGACAAAAAATACAGACATTGTTATTTTAAGTGATGAAGTTTATGAACATTTGATTTTTGATGAAAAAGAACACCAAAGTGTATGTCGTTTTCCAAAGCTTGCCGAAAGAAGTTTTGTTGTAGGTTCTTTTGGAAAAACTTTTCATGCCACCGGATGGAAAATAGGTTTTGTGCTTGCCCCTGAAAATTTAATGACTCAATTCCGAAAAGCACATCAGTTTATAGTTTATGCTTGCAATACACCTATACAATATGCCATTGCTGACTTTTTAACACACACAAAGAATTATAATAAAATTGGAAAATTCTATCAGAAAAAACGCGATTTTTTTGTAAAAAACATTCAGAAATCACGCTTTAAAATAATTCAGTCTCATGGAACATATTTTCAATTACTTGATTATAGTAACATCAGCGATATTAATGAAATGGATTTTGCTTTATGGCTGATAAAAGAACATGGAATTGCAGCTATACCTGTTTCGTCTTTTTACCATCGTGTAAACGAAAATAAAATGCTGAGATTTTGTTTTGCCAAAAAAGATGAAACATTGAAAAAAGCTGCTCAAATATTATGCAAGATCTGAAAATATCCATAATTCAATCTGAAATTATTTGGGAAAAGCCTGATAAAAATATTAATCATTTCAACAAAAAGATTGATGAAATAATTGAGGAAACCGATCTTATTATACTTCCTGAAGTTTTCAGTACCGGTTTTCCTGTTGACCCAAATAATTTTGCTGAAACCCTTAACGGAAAAACGATTAATTGGCTTAAACAAAAAGCTTCTGAAAAAAACTGTGTAATAACAGGAAGTATTTTAATTGAGGAAAACAAAAAGTTTTATAATTGTTTAATATGGATGCCGGCGGATGGAAAATTTAAAATGTATAATAAACGACATGTTTTTCATCTTGGCGAGGAATCGGATTTAATTTCTCCGGGGAAAGAAAAGTTAATAGTTGAATTAAAAGGATGGAAAATCTGTCCAATGATTTGTTTTGATTTAAGATTTCCTGTCTGGAGTAAAAACCGTTTTATAAATAATACTTTTGAATACGATCTTTTGGTTTATGTTGCAAATTGGCCTGCACAAAGAAGTTATCCCTGGAAACAGTTGTTGATTAGCCGCGCAATAGAAAATTTATCATATCTTGTTGGAGTAAACAGAATTGGTACCGATGGAGAAAATAATAATTATTCAGGTGATTCGGCAGTAATAAATCCAGCAGGAAAGATCATTTCAAATATTAATCCCGGCAAGGAGCAAACAGAAACTATAAAATTATCATACAAAGACCTTAATCAATTTCGAAATGATTTTAATGTAGGCTGTGACTGGGATAACTTTGAAATAAATGACTAATGATAATTATGATGTTTAAATCAGTGAGACTTTAATTTTGTGAAGCAAACATTTAGTCGAACTGATCCCGAGCGTAGCCGAGGGATCTCCAGGGTTATATTCCCCGCAGCTTGCGGCGGAGAGCTTCATTTGTCAGAAAACAACTTTAAGGTACAAACAATTGTCTGTCAATTTGTTATTGTTCATAGCAAATTAAATACTTATTATTATCATTATATAAAATTTATGAATTAATTTCGCAGCCGAAAAATATTATTATTATGAATATTATTATCGCAGGAGATGGAGAAGTTGGTTTATACCTTGCACAAGAGTTAGCCAACGAAAATCATGATATCACAATTATCGATCAACATGAAGATTTGCTAAAAATGGTTGAATCACATACAGATCTTATGACAGTGATGGGTAATCCAACTTGTATTTCGGTATTGAAAAATGCCAATGTTAGTAAAGCTGATTTATTAATCTCGGTTGTTCATAATGAAAATATTAATTTGGTAACAGCAATGCTTGGAAAACAACTGGGTGCAAAAAGTACCATTGCCAGGATTAACAATCTTGAAAATCTTAGCAAAGAGAATTTACAAATATTCAAAAACCTGGGAATTGATTCGTTAGTTTGCCCAGAAGATATTGCAGCACAGGAAATTATCAGTCTTCTTAAGCAAACTGCTGCAACAGAAATTTTTGATTTTTCAGATGGAAAGCTTTCATTGTTTCTTATTAAGATTGAAGAAAATGCTCCTGTTGTTAATAAAACACTAAACCAAATTGCTGAAGAATACCCCAAATTACAATTTCGTTCTGTTGCTATTCATCGCAATTCTGAAACCATCATCCCAAAAGGTGACGATATAGTAAAAGCAAATGATTTATCATATGTTATTTGCAAACCCAATGGTATAAATGAACTTTTTAAGCTGAGCGGAAAAGTGCCAATTGAAATTAATAATGTGATGATAATTGGTGGAGGCAGAGTGGGCAGAACTACTGCAAAAAAACTCGAAAAAGATTTAAATATTAAATTGTTCGAGATTGATAAAGGAAAATGTATTTCTCTTAGCGATTCGCTCGATGAAACTCTAATTATCAATGGTGATGCACGAGATATTCAATTACTGATTGACGAAGATATTAAAGGAATTGATGCATTTATTGCTGTTACCGATAATTCGGAAACAAATATACTAACTTGTCTTCATGCCAGAAAATATGGTGTAAAACGTACAATTGCCCTTGTCGAAAATCTTGATTATATTGACATTTCCCAAAATATTGGTATTGACACTATCATTAACAAAAAACTAATTACTGCGAGCTATATAGTGCAATTTACCATGGGAGCTGAGGTAACCTCAATAAAATGCCTTAGTGGTATTGATGCTGAGGTTATGGAATTTGTTGCAAAATCAAACTCACAAGTAACAAAAAAACCCATTTCAAAACTTAAGATTCCTAAGGGAGCAATTATTGGTGGTATTGTCAGGGGTAAAAAAGGTTTTATTGCAATAGGAGATTTACAAATTATGGAAAACGACAAAGTTGTTATTTTTACTTTACCGGAAGCAATTCATAAAATTGGAAAGCTTTTCAATTAAAAAATTTACCTCCTTTTTTACTAACACTCCGAGTTTTATATCTGAACTCATTATAAATAACCGAAAATTAATTAGTTTTAAAAAAAGATATTAATTGAAAATATTAACTTCGAGGCGTCAAAAATATAAAATAGTTTTTTATAATCATGCGTAGTTGGGCAAATTTCAATATTAAAATAATTATTCGTTTAATTGGGTATCTTTTAATATTCGAAGGCTTTTTTATGTTTCTTTGTTTACCTTTTTCATGGTATTACTGTGGAGCTGGGTGTAATTCATTATTGATATCAGGACTTATTACTGCTGGCACTGGTGCTATTCTTTTCTTTTTTACAAGAAAAAATATTAGAAAAAACATAGGAAAAAGAGAAGGATATATTATTGTTTCGATAACATGGATTATTATTTCACTTTTTGGAACATTGCCATTTATAATAAGTGGTGCAATTCCAAATTTTACTAATGCTTTTTTTGAAACTATTTCAGGATTTACAACTACAGGAGCTTCGGTTTTAAGTGATATTGAGTCCTTGCCAAAGGGAATACTTTTTTGGCGTAGTATTACTCACTGGATAGGTGGAATGGGAATAATTGTTTTGTCAGTTGCAGTTTTACCTGTCTTGGGAATTGGTGGTATGCAGCTTTTTATGGCTGAAATGCCCGGTCCTCAACCCGACAAACTTCATCCACGAATTACAGAAACAGCAAAACGACTTTGGGCTATTTATGTTCTTCTTACTTTTATAGAAACAGTTTTTCTAATTTTTGGCGGAATGAGCTTTTTCGATGCTCTTTGTCATTCATTCGGGACGATGGCAACTGGAGGTTTTTCTACACAAAACGATAGTATTGCCGGATATTCACCATACATTCAATATGTTATAATTGTTTTTATGATTTTAGCCGGAACTAATTTTACTTTGCATTATTATGCCCTTCACGGGAAGCTGAAAAAAGTATGGCAAAACGAGGAGTTCAGATATTATTTCTTTCTTATATTAATTATCGGGATTATAATTACATTTTTTCTTTTTGTTTTTAATTATGGAGATTTTGAGAAATCATTTCGCGATTCCTTATTTCAGGTAGTTTCTATTATTACAACTACCGGATATATCACTTCCGATTACTTGATATGGCCGGGAGGAGTATTATGGGTTATAATCTTTTTGTTGATGTTTATTGGTGGTAGCGCCGGTTCAACAGGTGGTGGAATGAAAATTATCAGGCAACTATTACTTTTTAAAAACACAATTGCTGAATTCAAACGTGCAATACATCCAAATGCTGTAGTCACAGTAAAATACAACAAAAAGTCTGTTCCTCAGCAAATCATTTTTCTAATTATGGCATTCTTTTTTACTTATATTATAATATTCGGTTTTGGTACTTTTGTTATGACATTATTTGGTTTGGATTTTGAAACAGCTATAGGTGCAACAATTGCATCTCTGGGAAACATTGGTCCCGGAATTGGTAATGTTGGTCCAACAGGAAATTACGCATTTATTCCCACAGGTGGTAAATGGTTTCTTTCGTTTTTAATGCTTCTTGGACGACTTGAACTCTTTACAGTTCTTATTATTCTTTCACCTGCTTTTTGGAGAAAATAAGTTGCCACGGATTTATACTAATTCTTAACAATTTTGCAAAGCAATTGCATACAGCATTCGCCGAATAATCAATATTTTAGAAAAAAATAAACTAAAAAAGTTCCTTGAATAATTTAATTTACTACTTTTGGTAATATATAATCAAATACGATATGAAATTTAAAATGACTCATCTTAATAGTGGTGTTTTACACGCCAAATCGGCATGTAAAGAACACCTTTTTCAAGATATAAAAGAGAAATATAAACCATTAACTATATTACAACGTTGTATGCAAGGCTGAGAAACCCAGTTACATAAAACAAACTGATTAGAAAATTGCAAAATCGAATAGACAAAATATTAGCACTGATTGAAACTTACTGCAAGAAAAAATTAGTTTTTGCCGACCCGCTTTTGCCCTTCGGGACAATTAGGGAAGCCTGCCCACAAATAGCACATTTGTTTTTTGCCAACGCTAAAATCCAAACGCAAAAAAACAAAAGAGCTATTTCTTTCCATCACACAATAAATATGTACTTTTAGAGCATGGTAAAGAAACTTATAATCATAAACCAAGATAGTGAAGCGGATACATGCAGAAAAGAAGTAACACCAAAGCTTTATCATGCTAATTGGAGTGATGAACAAATATTAGAACAAAGAACTTTTACCGATGGAAAAATAGTTGTACTTGGAAGAAAAGCGAGACGAAAAAAGGGAAAAAGAGCTGATTATATTCTTAGATACAAAACAGATTATCCGATTGCTGTAATTGAAGCAAAAAAGAAATATACCAAAGCAGCCGATGGACTACAACAAGCTAAAGATTATGCTGAAATTTTGGGATTAAACTTTGCTTATGCATCAAATGGTGTTGAAATTATTGAATATGATTTTACAACAGGATTAGAAAGTAAAATAATTAACTTCCCTACACCCGAAGAACTCTGGAAAAGAGAATCAATAAAAGAAAATATTGATGAATCAATACAAGAAACTTTATTAAAACCATTTCATTCTTTTGCAAGTAAAAAGCCAAGATATTATCAAACAATTGCAATTAACAGAGCAGTTAAAAAGATTTTAGAAGGCAAAAAAAGATTGTTATTAACAATGGCAACAGGGACAGGAAAAACAACTGTTTCATTTCAAATTATTTATAAATTATGGAATAATCGATGGAATCAAAGAAATGACCATCGCAGACCTAAAATATTATTTATTGCAGACCGAAGCATATTAGTTAATGACCCTCATTCAAAGGATTTTGCAATATTTGGCGATGCAAGATGTTTAGTCCCTGACGAAGGGATTGTAACAAGTCGTGAGATATATTTTTCAACTTATCAATCACTTGCTGAATATGAAAGTAAAGAAGGAAATTTTAGGAAATTTCCAAGAGACTTTTTCGATATGATTATAATTGATGAGTGTCATAGAGGAAGTGCATCTGATGAAAGCAATTGGAGGAAAATTTTAGACTATTTTACAGAATCAGTTCACTTGGGATTAACAGCAACGCCACTTAGAGAAGATAATAGAGACACCTACGAATATTTCGGAAATCCGATTTACACATACAGTTTAAAACAAGGAATTGATGACGGATTTCTTGCTCCTTACATTGTTCACCGAATTGTAACCGAAGCTGATGCAACCGGATGGCGACCAGAAAAAGGACAAGTTGATGCACGAGGAAATGAAATTGCAGACGGAATTTACACAACAACTGATTTTGAAAGAACATTATCCTTACTTCCGCGAACAAAAGCGGTTGCCAAACACTTGGCAGATTACATGACTAAAAATGGCAGATACAGCAAAACAATTGTTTTTTGCGTTGATCAGGAACATGCCGACCATATGCGAAGGGAGTTAAACAACTTAAATTCAGATATTACAAAAGATTATCCAAATTACATTGTTCGCATTGTTTCAGAGGAAGGAGACGTAGGAAAAGGTCATTTGAGTGATTTTATGGATATTGACGAGGAATTTCCTGTAATTGTTACAACTTCAAAGCTTTTGAGTACTGGAGTATATATTCCAACTTGTGCAAATATAGTTTTATTCAGAAACATAAATTCAATGACTGAATTTAAACAGATTATTGGTCGTGGCACAAGAGTAAGAGAAGATAAAGGAAAACTATTTTTTACAATTTTAGATTATACAGGTAGTGCATCAAGAAATTTTGTTGACCCTGATTTTGATGGTGAACCACCATTGATTACAAATGAAGAAATTGACGAACAAGGACAAACCATTGAAGGTACTTTTGAGGAAGAAATAAACGAAACCGAAGAAATTGACAATTGGGATGAACCTACAGAAACAGATTTTGAGAATATTCCAGATAATGAAGAAAACGACAGACCTCGTAAATATTATGTAGAAGAAGGAATCCTGTCAATTGTTGCTGAAACAGTTCAGATTTTAGATAGTCAGGGGAAACTACAGACAATCCAATATAGAAAATACACTAAAGACAAAATCTCAAATCTTTACCCATCAGCAAATGAGTTTAAAAAAGCGTGGTTAGATTTAAACATTAGAAGGAACATAATTTCACAACTTGAAGAACAAGGCATTTTAATTGAAGATTTGAAAAAAATCACAAAACTTGTTGATGTTGACGCCTTTGATTTATTGCGTTATGTGGCTTTCGATTTGAAACCTTTAACCAGAAAACAACGAGCTAATTTACTTTTAAAAAATAAAGCTGATTTATTTTCTGAATATTCCGAAGGTGCAAGAGAAATTATCGAAATCATTATCTCAAAATATGTTGATTTTGGCATAGACCAGTTGAAACCTGAAATTATTCAGGTAGAACCAATTTCAAGCAAGGGAAATATTTTGGAAATTGCCGACAGATTTGGAGGGATTGACAAATTCAAAACACTAATAAACGAATTACAAAAACAATTATACGCAGCGTAATAAATGGCAAAAAAAGAGACTAAAACAACAGCACAAAGATTATCGGGGATTGTAAAATCGTGCCGGCAAATAATGAGGAAAGACAAAGGTTTGAATGGTGATGCTGACCGTTTGCCAATTCTTACATGGATAATGTTTTTGAAGTTTTTAGATGACAACGAAAAAATTCATGAATCGGAAGCATTATTAAAAAGCAAAACTTTTAAACCAACATTAAAAAATCCTTATCGCTGGAGAGATTGGGCAAAAGACACAAACCTAACCGGAGATGATTTATTGCCATTCATAAATAATGAAAAAGCCACCTTCCCTGATGGTACAGAGGGAACAGGTTTATTCTACTATTTAAGAAGTTTGCAAAGTGAAAGCGGAAAAGAAAGAGCCGATGTAATTTCAACCGTTTTCAAAGGAATTAACAATCGAATGATAAATGGTTATTTGCTTCGTGATGTTGTAAATAAAATAGATGAAATACAATTTACATCAAACGAAGAGATTTATACACTATCGCATTTGTACGAAAGTATTTTAAAAGAAATGCGTGATGCTTCGGGTGATGCAGGAGAATTTTATACACCAAGACCAGTAGTTCAATTCATGGTAAATATGATAAATCCTCAATTGGGCGAAACTGTACTTGACCCCGCATCAGGCACAGGTGGCTTTCTTGTGGCTGCGTTTGAGCATTTGAAAAAGCAAGCCAAAACTTTAGAACAATTCAAAGTTTTACAAAAACAATCGGTAATTGGTGGAGAAGCAAAGCCGTTACCATATTTATTGGTTCAAATGAACCTGCTATTACACGGCTTAGAATATCCACAAATTGACCCTTTAAACTCATTGCGTTTTAAGTTGCAGGAGATTGGCGATAGTGAGCGTGTAGATACAATTATTACAAATCCACCATTTGGGGGTGAAGAAGAAAAAGGAATCCTAAATAATTTCCCGAAAGGCAAACAAACCACCGAAACAGCATTTCTATTTCTTCAACTTATCATGCGAAAGTTAAAACGTAAAAAGGCAGAACAAAAAGGCGGAAGGGCTGCCGTTGTAGTTCCCAATGGAACTCTGTTTGCTGATGGCGTGGCAAACCGAATAAAAAAGCAATTAGTAGAAGATTTCAATTTACACACAATAGTCCGTTTGGGCGATGGGGTTTTTGCACCATATACCGATATTCCTTCAAATCTATTGTTTTTTGAACATGGAAAGCCAACAAAAGAAATTTGGTATTATGAAATTTCTGTTCCTGAAGATAAAAAGAAATACAGTAAAACAAAGCCAATACAAAATGAAGAATTTACTGAGATAAGCCAATGGTGGAACGATAGAAAAGAAACAGAATGGGCTTGGAAAGTAAACATAAATGATATTGTAAAAGAGAACGGAAATGGCTCTGTATCTGTAAACCTTGACATAAAAAACCCAAATCGTAAAAGTGAATTTGAATATCAGGAACCATCAAAACTGATTTCTTCGATAGTTGAAAGGGAAAAGGAAATTTTAAAACTAATGGAAGAAATACAATCAGGAATATGAGTAAATCAAAAATAAACGAAATAGCTATTTACGAAACCGAAGATGGTCAGGTAAAAGTTGGTGTCCTGTTTGAGCAAGACAATCTTTGGCTTACCCAGAAACTAATGGCAGAACTTTTTGAATGTAGTGTTGATAATATTTCTTTACACTTAAAAAACATATTTAAAGACAATGAATTGGATAAGAAATCAGTTGTCGAGGATTACTCGGTAACTGCATCCGATGGCAAATCATACAAAACAAAGCACTACTCTCTTGAAGCAATTATTGCAGTTGGATACCGTATAAACACTACAAGAGGCACACAGTTTAGAACATGGGCAACAGACAAATTAAAAAGTTACATCTTTAAAGGTTTTGCCATAGACAAAGACCGGTTTATAAAAGGAAGCAGATTTGATGCACGGTTTTTTGATGACTTACTAGAAGAGATAAGAGAAATTCGGGCAAGCGAAAGAATGGTATATCAGAAAATAACTGATATTTACGTAACTTCGGTTGATTACTCTACCGACACATTAGAAACCGACCGCTTTTTTGCAACGGTACAAAACAAACTTCATTTTGCCATAACAGGAAATACTGCTGCCGAAATAATATCTGAAAGAGCCAATAGCATTAAAGAGAATATGGGCTTGACCACTTGGCGAAAAGCACCAAAAGGCAAAATTTACAAAAGTGATGTTACCATTGCCAAAAACTATTTGCAGAAAGCAGAAATAAAAAAACTGAACCACATTGTAGATATGTATCTTGATTATGCTGAGTTTCAGGCAAGCAAAGCCAAACCAATGTACATGAAAGATTGGGCAGTGAAATTAGATGCCTTTTTACAATTTAACGAAGAAGAAATACTTAATGATAAAGGAAAAATATCAAAAGTAGTTGCAGCAGAACTTGCTGTAAGAGAATACGAAGCGTTTAGAATAAAGCAAGACCAAAATTATATTTCCGACTTTGACAAGGCTGTAAAACAATTAAAAAAGAAGTCTTGATGAAGAAGGATTGGAATAAATATAAGATTGGTGATATTTTATTTCGAGTTAAAGACTCCTTTAATCTTAGTGAGCTTGAAGAATATAAAAGAGTTACAGTAAGAGGAAAGGGTGTTGGTGTTTCCATGCGAGATACAGCAAAAGGTTTAAATATTGGTACAAAAAGACAATTCAGAGTAAGGTCAAATCAATTTTTGATTTCGAAGATTGATGCCATGAATGGTGCTTATGGAATAATACCAGATGAATGTGACAATGCTATTATTACAGGAAATTTTTGGACTTATAATTTTGATGGAAATGTATTATTAAAAGAATACTTACATTATTTATCAATTGCTTGTTTGTTTACGGATTTCAGTAAAAGAGCAAGTTCAGGAACTACAAACAGAAAATATCTTGATGAAGGTAAATTTTACAATCTTGAAATTGAGTTACCCTCACTTCCCGAACAGAAACGAATTGTAAAAATAATCAAGTCGGTTGAGGCGAAAAGGCAAAACATTAATAAACTGAATAAGGAGCAGGAAAGAGAGATAAAAAACATATTGTACAGCACTTACATTGATATAATCAAAGATGCTGAATATAAACCAATGGTAGAGGTTGCACCAATAATCAGACGACCTGTTAATATTAGTGCAGAAGAAAAATATCCTGAATTGGGAATTAGATGTTTTGGAAATGGAACTTTTCATAAACCTGCTTTAAGCGGAATAGAAGTTGGCACAAAAAAACTTTTTCAAATAAAAACAGGCGATTTGGTTTTTAGTAATGTGTTTGCATGGGAAGGAGGAATTGCCGTAGCAAAAGAGGAAGATAACGACCGTTACGGTTCACACCGTTTTATTTCATGCAATTGCAATTTAGAACAGGTAAAACCATTATTTCTAAGCTTTCATTTTCTTGCACCAAAAGGCTTAGAAGAAATTAACAACTGTTCACCAGGTGGAGCAGGTAGAAACAAAACATTAGGGCTTAAAAAACTTGAAGCATTAAAAGTTCCTGTTCCAAAAATTGATAAACAAAGAAAATTTGAAAACTTATTGAATCAATTCAATCAACTTAAAGAACAAAGAGAAGAAAGAGAAAAGGAATTGACAAAACTAATTCCTAGTTTGTTGGACAAAGCATTTAAAGGAGAATTGTAAAATGGAAGAAAAAGGATATATAACAGCATTAGGAATAGGTTATTCTGGAGCTCTACCAAAAATAAAAAAGAATGATGAAAAAATACAACCTGTTTTTGAGGCTTTAACAAATTCACTTGAGGCTATTAAATCGTTGAAAAATGACAATGGAAAAATTACAATCAAGCTATTTTTAGACAAGACACTGCATTCTGATGAAAATAAGGATTATTCTTTCCAAAAAATAGTTGTTGAAGATAATGGTATTGGTTTTAATGAAGAAGAGTTTGCCAGACTGGTTGACCTTTATGATGAAGGTAAAGGGTATTTTAATAAAGGTTCTGGACGAATACAGTTCTTGCATTTTTTCAACAAAACAGAAATTACAAGTGTTTATAAAAGTGAGAAATCAGCTACAGGGTTTAAACAGCGAAATTTCTCATTATCAAAATCTAAAGCTTTTTTACAAAACAATGCTATTATTCGTGTTGATGATATAAAAGATATTTCTGCAACAGAACCTTTCACAATTCTTACTTTTAATACTCCATTGCATGATGAGGATACTTTGTATTATAAATCATTGACGGTTGATGATATTAAGAATCATATTAAAGATCATTACTTAGCATATTTTTGCGAAAATAGAGATACTTTACCAAAAATTGTTATCCAATCATATATTAACGACATTAGTAGTGGTGAAACAGAAATTGTTGCTAATGATATCCCAAGAGTAGATCAACAAAAAGAAATTGATGTTTACTATAGTAAAATAACTGGAAATAGAATTACAAAAACAGATAACAAAGAAGTTTTAAACCTTAAAGCATTCAAGATACCAAAAGATAATTTAGATAAAAATGGATTAAAACTTATTAGTAAGGGTGAGATAGCGATAGACTTTACAATAGACTCACTATTAGATACTGATCATATTGAAAATAATCGTTATTTGTTTTTATTATCAGGAGATTATATAAACAATAAGGATAGTGATACAAGAGGAGAATTACAGATTCCAAAAAAAGCTGATTTTAAGAAAAATGAACTTTCTCTATTTGACGAAGAAGAAATATTGATGGATGATATTGAAGAAAAAGCAAATGAAGAGATTGAGAAACTATATGAGGAAATTAAATGTAATGCAGAAAAGAAAAAGAAAAATATTGAAGAGCTAAGAAAAATGTTCTTATTAAACGATGAAACTATAAAATCTATAAGAATTGGTATTAACGATAGTGATGATAAAATATTAGAGAAAGTATATCAGGCAGATGCAAAAATAATAGCTAAAGGAGATGCGGAAATAAAACAGCAAATTAAACTGCTTGAAGAATTAAATCCCGCCGAAAAAGACTATGAGGACATATTCAAAACTCAAGTTGATGAATTAGTAAAAGCTATTCCTTTGCAAAACAGAACAGCTTTAACTCACTACGTTGCAAGACGTAAACTTGTACTGGAATTATTTGATAAAATTTTAGAAAACCAATTAGAAATTCAAAAAACAAGTTCTCGTAATATAGATGAGAAATTATTACATAATTTAATATTCCAGCAAAGTTCTGATAATACTGAAGATAGTGATTTATGGTTAATTAATGAAGATTTTATTTATTTTAAAGGAGTTTCTGAAAGCAAATTGAAAGATGTTAAAATTGATAATGAATTTATCTTTAAAAAAGAATTTGAAAAAGAAGAAACCGAGTATTTATTATCATTAGGCGAAAATAGAAAAATTAAAAAACCTGACATTTTACTTTTTCCTGATGAGTCTAAATGTATAATAATAGAGTTGAAAAACCCTGATGTACCTATCAGGACGCATTTAGGACAAATTGATTTTTATGCAGGTCTTATTCGAAATCTTACAAAAGACACTTTTAACCTTGATACATTTTATGGTTATTTAATTGGAGAATCTATTGACCCAAGAGATGTAAGGTTAACAGACCAACGTTTTATTCAATCCTACCATTTAGATTATATGTTTCGATCCAGCACGCCTGTTGCAGGTGACATTTTTCCTAATACGAAAAAAAGCGATGGTTCAATTTATACAGAAGTCATTAAATACTCAACCTTATTAGAACGTTCTTTAATGCGAAACAAAATATTTATAGATAAAATAACTAAACCTATAAAATTACATTGAATAAATCATGCTTGGCAAAACCCACCAATTAGTAGCAAACCTTTCTTTGGCATGTCTTAGTCAAAAAGAGAGGCATATTATGTATCCAAGATGGGGAGGCATTGAATCTGGTGCAACTTTATCGGATGAATTTAGGATTATGTGGGAAATTGAGGAAGTAGGTTCAGACAAAAAACAACTTGTTCATCGGTGTTATGTGGATAGCAAGGATACTAAAAACCACGGATGTATCACCAGATCATTAAACCATGCTGAGGGCTGTATTGGTTTTATAGAAACCTACTCAAAAGAAGATAGTTCTGAAGAGGAATTCTTAGAGAATCTGGGGATGCTTATGGGAATTACAAGTCACCATATTGCAGATTTATGTACACCGGTTCATGTTGGCCATAGAATAAATTTTAAGAATTTGGGGTACTCTTCACTTTCCAGGTTCCACAATAAAGTAGAAAGAGATATTTTTCGTTTTCAAAATAAATCTTCTATAAAGTTCTCAAAACCAAAACTTGTTGAATTATCGGATAAGTATTTTTGGACTATTGCAAATGATACATATAACAACATCTTTCTAAAGCTTGAAGCTATTTATAAAACAAAGGCTGAACCATCTATGATTGATATTTCCTCTCAGGTAGTTAGTAATGCGGTAAAACATACAACAGATGTTTGGCATACGATACTCCACAAAACAAAAATGACTAAAAGAAAATGGACAATGCAACCTTTGATATAAATTGTCTTGTCCTGAAATAGGTTTACAATAAAATTGTAAATTTATTCGCACATTATGGACAAAAAAGAGATTAACAGAGAAGAAATTATTGCCGAATATTTAACAGGCAATATTAGTTATCATGCTTTAGGGAAAAAGCATGGAGTCCCATCACGAAGCATTTGTGATTGGGTTATGAGATACCAAGGTCGTTTGCCAAGTTGGAAAGAAAAAGATAAACGCAGAAAAGAAAAAGCAACTGGCAAGAAAGAGCAGAAGCTATCAAACGATGTAAAGGTTCTACAGAAAGCCTTACGTAAGAGTGAACTTAAAGGTGAACTTTTAGAAGAAATGCTAAGTTTGTCGGAAGAACATACCGGTATTGCTTTGCGAAAAAAGTTTGGTACCAAGCAATAACAAAAGTAGAACAAAGAAGAAGCCGCAGTATAACTGCTCTTTGCTCGTTGCTTGGTTATAGCAGACAGGCTTATTACCAACAGAAAAAGCAAGTTGAAAAAGAATCGTTACAATATGGCATATTGATAGATGAAGTATTGGAGATTCGAAAAAGTCAAAAACGACTAGGATGCCGGAAACTGATTCATAAACTCGAGCCATTTATGACTCAACATCAAATCGTTATTGGGCGTGATTCCTTTTTTTATTTGTTGTCAGACCACAATCTATTAATAAGAAAAAGAAAACGCAGAAAACCAATAACAACGTTTTCTGATCACTGGATGAGAAAATATCCTAATTTAATTGAAGGTTTCTACTCAACAGCACCAAATCAATTATGGGTAAGTGATATAACATATATTGTAGTTGGCAATGGCTTTGCATATTTAAGTTTGATAACAGATGCTTATAGCCGCAAAATAGTAGGGTTTTATTTATCAAAAGATCTATCGGCAGAAGGCTGCATTCGGGCTTTAGAAATGGCGTTAAACAATAATCCAGTATTGGGAAGGCTTATTCATCATTCTGATCGGGGTTCTCAATACTGCTGCTCTGATTATGTTAAAATACTAAATGATAATTTCATTAAAATCAGCATGACCCAAAATGGTGATCCAAGAGAGAATGCAATTGCGGAAAGAGTAAATGGAATATTAAAAGATGAACTTTTGGACAAGTCACATTTGAATTACAAAGAAGCAGTTCGTAATGTTTCTATCGCAATAAGTATCTATAATCATCAACGACCACATGGTAGTATTGATTATTTAACACCAATAGAAGCTCATTTTAGGTCTGGAAAATTAAAAAGAAGATGGAAAAATTATTATTCCAAAAAGAAAGATATGGAGGTGGAACCAGTATTTTAACAGACTTTAAATCTCTCTTTGTTCCGTTCCGCTACGCTTCACTCCACAAAGAGAGATTTAAAAACAGTAAACCGTGTTTAGGATTAAAAATAAAGTGTAAATTTGAAACAGGATTAAGAACTAAAAAGTGTAAACTAAATTCAGGACGAGTCAATGTGTTGTGCGTTCATTTTTTTCTCTCTCTTTCGTTTATTTAAGAGTTTACATTCATTACAATAGTTCCAATTACTCCTATTAAATTTCCTGCCATATGGACAAGGATTGAATAAGCATTGTTGTTGTATTTTTCTTGATAATAACCTGCAATAATTCCCAAAATAGAAGCAGAAATTACAATTCCAAGCACAAAAATATTATTTCCTTCAGGTTCTAATAGAATTAGATGAGATAATCCAAACATTATTGCACTTATTATAATAGGAAAACTAATTTTCCTTTTTAAAAATTTTATTCCTTTATTTTTTAAGGGATTCAAAAAATTCAGTAAAAAACCACGAAATAGCATTTCTTCGGCTATACTTGCATATACAAAAACAAAAATAAATATTTGTAAAACCGACATATTTGATGTTGGTATTTGCAATTCAGCACCATCAGTTCCGTTAGTGCTAACAATAATACTCATCATTATCATATTAGTAATAACACTTGCCAAAAAACCAAAAAGAATAGGTTTTATAATCCTCTTAAATTTTGGAATTGATATTTGAAAATTTACATATTTTTTTAATAAAATAATTGCAATAATTGACAAGGAAAACATTAAAGTGTGTACTCCAAAAGAACGAGGAATAAAATTAATCTTTAAGTCTATTAAATCTCCAATTGATGATGAGATATAGGCAATTACTATCGTAATAATTATTCCAAATATTAATATTATTTTACCATTTTTCATTTCTAATTCAGATTATTTGTCCTAAATGCACCACAACGTGAGTCCGTGTAACAACCCCCTAAATTATTTTTAACATTATTTGGTCTTCCGGTTTTGGGATTAAATTGTTAATTCGTTCTCTAAAGATGTAAAAATAGTTTATTTGGGCGAATTTTT
>Ga0207996_1001185_pt1 | contig 18984 bp, 16 predicted proteins | sample AntAceMetag02UKG_FD_184773 | JGI IMG/M metagenome (GOLD analysis project Ga0207996, IMG submission 184773) | Saline lake microbial communities from Ace Lake, Antarctica - Antarctic Ace Lake Metagenome 02UKG (SPAdes) (version 2) | ecosystem: Environmental > Aquatic > Non-marine Saline and... | reverse complement strand
GAATAGAGCAGGTTTTCCAGTTCATTTACAGCTTTCAGGTATTGTTCTTTTCCACCGAAGGAATTTACTAATTCCAAGTTTGTCTTTGATGGTAATTTTTTTAATTTCTTTTTTCATATAAATAATACTCCCTAATAAATCTGGAAAAATACTGGAATTATTTTATTTGAATACACTTTGTTAATCAAGAAAAATTTAAGATTTATTCTACCATTCCCAAAGATTTTGTTTTACGTGAATTTATAGATGGATGTTGTTTAGAGTATTGAAAAAAACTCATTTTATTTTGTTCTTTCCAACTTTTGTAATCATCTACATTTATTCGATTACTATAATGATATAAAAAATCAAAATCTTCTTTATCTAAAAATAATTCAGGTAGATTTTTAAATTTATTTGGAAATACAATATCCATAATAAAATCAAAATTCGATTTATTCTTAATTTTTTTTAATTTCTTTCTCCAATCGTTAGTTAATCCTTTTTCTTCTGCATATTCTCGATAAATAATATAATCTTCGGGCATAAGTAACAATTCTCTGAAAGTATCTAAATCTTTCCCAAAAGCTTTATTAAAAAATTTTTTTTTAGGACTTACTACACCATGAGTAGCATGTAAAATAGATTGAATTGTTCTAATATATTTTCTGTTCCAGTTTGGTCCAAGATGTTTTCTTTTTTTTGCATCAATTGGTATGTATTTCATAGGAAATGAATATATTTTTAGACCCAATTCTATATTTAATTTAATATTTATTTTTAATCTTTCATATAACTCTTCAGGTGTATCTTTATAATTGTAAAGAATATAATTTGAAAGACTTTTTATACCATATTTTCGAGCTAGTTTTACTTTTTCTATATATAAATCTTTTATTTTAATATCATCAAAAGCAATCCTTAATGGTCTAATATTTATTTCAGCAAGTCTCTTCATTTTGCCTTCGGTTAGTAGTCTTGCGTCGATACCTTGATTAAAATCTATATATCGATTAACACTTATTTTCCTTCCATTTTTTATATATGTATATTTCGCACCTTTATAAAAACCTAATTCAATTATTTCATCAATAATTTTATTAAATCGTTTTGATGCTAATACATTATTATCCATTAATAGTAGATTTCTTTTTTCTCCGTACTTATCTTTGATTTCTTTTATCTGGTTTTTAATTGAGATGTAATCTTTATATTTTGGTTCAAGATCAGGTACTGCACAAAATGGACAATGATTACAACACCCACGAGTCATATAAGAAAAATAAGCACTATTGGAAGGATATTTATAATCTATTTCATCTAAAATACTATAATCTGGTGTTATTTCATCAACGATTATATCATCATCACCTAAAATACCAGGTCTATCTAATAAACCTTTAAAAGGTATTATTCCAGTTTCTTGAATTAACTCATCATACATCGTTGTTGCTAATATACCACCAACAAAAAAATTGTTAAGATCTATAACGCTATTTCGGTAGTATTTAATTGTTTTGATTGTTTTATTAAAATAAAAAGAAAAAAGCGTTGTTACATAAATTCTATCCCATTGTTGCTCTTTGAGTTCTTTTGAGCAACCCTTGAAAAAAGTTACTTCATCACCTTTTAACTTATGATAAGCGCTTATTTTCATTAACCCTAAAGGGGGATATTTATTTTTGTAATCAGGTTCAATTAACAATATTAATTTCATTTATTAATTACCATAAAGAGATTTCGTCGATAGTGCTCTTTAGCTCAGTTCTTTCAATTAATGTAAATTTAGATTCATTGAAGTATACGATAGAACTATCTTTTTTCCTATCACATTTAACTTCCTTGATGTTATAGAATTTTTTGTCTTTGTAACATCTTATTTCATATGAATCAAGGTTAATTCTAAAATTAAGGTCAACTGATAATACAGGTGTATTAAGTTCATCTGAAAGTAATTCTGCGACAAATAATCTAATTGCATCAAGCTCCTGTCCGAATTCGGAAATTAAGGTAATTTTTGGCTTCCAAAAATTAATTGATGCTACTGTACCTATTAATCCAAGATGGTATTTATAAAGAATATTCTTTCTTTTTTCATTCTCAAATAAACTTTTAGATGTATTATAATTCATTTCTTGCAATTTAATTGAGCCAATATGTGAAACTAGAATATCAACATTATTAATATCTTCTCTTTTAAGATTTACCTCAGCTATTTTTCTATTTTCTTCTTCAATTAAGGATGACCAACCAGTGTCAGAAGTAAATTTTATGACAGTTGGCTTGTTACTTTTATCAGTTGCACGCAGGATGAATGTTAAACCTATAGCATACTTGTTTGTAATCATTTCGTGATGTTTTACGTTTGTTGTAAAAACATCTATATCGTCATTTAGGGAAAACAAATGATGTTTATTAAGAATTAGTATTTTATTAACATAATAATTTTTTTTAGGATTTGATAAATCAAAATATCCTGAAAACTTTTTGAAAGAACCAAGATTTAAATATAAATCAATTTTTTTGAAACTCGTTCTTTTATTTTTATTTCTTTTATAGAGTAAAGAGAAAAGGGATTCTAATTGAGCAGTATGATCATCATGTGCATGAGTAATAATTATTGCATCTATATCATCAATTTTACAATTAGCATTTAGAAAATTCTCAATAAAATTATAACCTGGATCAATTACAATCCCATAATTTTGATAATTTAAAAAATAACCACCACCTTTAATTAATAATTTTTTACTGGGATCAGTTATTGTGGGTAAAATTGGAGTGTATGAGTTCCATTTTCTTAAAATGATCAATTGATTAATTTTGGAATTTCGTGATTTACCCGCTGCAGTAAATCGTTTGAATTGCTTATTCTTTTCTTCCACATATTTGATTGTATCCTGATATTTAGCGTGTCCTTTAAATTTCTTAATGAAAGAACTAATTGTCTGATTAATATCTTTGGTTTTAACTTCTTCACGATTAATCTTTAAAACCATTCTTTAAACTCCTATCTTTTCCTTTAGTATCCTAAATAAATCGTTAACTCCCTTTTCACCTATTAGTGTGGAAACTTTTGCATCTTTCCATAGAGAAATATTAATTGAAGAAAATTTTTCATCAACATCTTCAATTGAAAATACAATATCCTTTTTCGTGAAAGTGATAAGAAAATCCTTTAATAGCTTAATTAAGCTTCTGATCCCTACAGTTTTTGTTAAATAATATTCTTTATTACCCCAAGCAACTGAAAATGTCTTTTTAATTGAACAAAAATAAATCCATAATATTGAATATATCATTTCTTCATCATCGTTTGGTATTCCAATGTTTTCCATTGTTTGTATGACTTTGTATTTTTCTAAGGCACTTATAAAACTTGCTTGAGATACAAAACCTTCACCTTTTCCCAGCATTTTTATACTATTACAAAAAGGAGATTCATAATCTTCATTTAGTTTTTTTACAACATTATGAAGATGATAAAATTCGGGAAATATCTCTTTAGAAATACCTAACAAATCTAAGGCATGTGATTTATTTATAGGTCTTTGATAATAGTTTATTTTCACAAAAATTTCAGCAACCTCTGCTAAGCTTAAATTAATAATAGCTGTGATATTCAATGGAAAGTCTTTATCTGTATATTCAAAGCTTCGTAATCTATGTTGTCCATCAATCACAAAAGCAAACTTCTCAATTTTCTTTTCTTCTGCTTTATCGTATATTTTATCGAACAAGATATGATAATTATCAAAAATGTCTTCAACTTCAAGATCTAAACGATTTAACTGTAGATTAATAATAATATTATTAGCAAGAACAGGATTATCTGATTCAATATATGCTGCAATTTCTTTTAATTTTCTAATTTTTACATCTCGTTGTATACCCTCTTCTCTATCAAGTTCCCTTGGATTGTAATATGCAAATTTGATCAATTCGCTTGCATTCATCGAGAAATCAATCAAAGTATTATCTCCCTGCTTAAATAAAATTGCTGGTAAATTTGGCATTATTTCCTCACAATGAGTTTATTTTTTTTTATGATCAATTTATCTTGAATTTTCTGTTCTATTTTTTTTGTTTCTTCCGAATCCAATTCCCTATAAATCACTTCAAATGTTTTAATAATATCCTTCTTAACATCTTTAAGAGTAACCAGCAGGTGTCTTATCTTTCAACTTTTATGAACATATGAATTACCTAACTTTCTTCAGTTAACACAAATTGTTCCATTACTTTTTTGTATACTTCTCTAACATATTGTACTTGTTCTTTAGTTGCTGGCCATTTCTCTCGATGATGAGTTATATTTCTTATGGGATTCAATTTATCCAACCATTCGAGTTGAGCATTTTTGCTTCCTCTATCAAGAAAAGAAAAGTATTTACTAAATAATTCCCAATTTGCATAAGCAATTTTTTTATAATCAATTAAAGTAAAATACTGCTCTCTTTTCTTTATTCCTTTCTCTTCTTCCATTCTTTTACTACATTCAGTACGAATTTGTGTTGGAACTCCTTCATACCACCATCTTTTACCAAAATTATTCTCCAATATTTTAATAACTACATTAAAAATACGTTCTTGAATCTCATCAATTAATGAATGTGTTTCATCTGTGCCTTCCACATCTATTGTTTCAAGAAACTCAGCAAGCCCTTTTGGCAAAAATTTATCAAATTCTTTATTAATCAAACACATCATAAGTAGAGAACTCTTTCGTACTCCCGTCTCTGCTTGCATGCTTCGATACAAAGATATTTCTTCTAGTGATGCAGTTTTAAAATACTCAATTAAAGGCTTTATATATTTTTTTAACAGTGAAAATATATCTTCAGATTCACATAGCCCAACATCAATTTTATCGTTGTATTCAATAAAAGCAAGTATTTCTTTTAATACTATCAATAAAGCTTTTATACCATTATTCGTGCATAGATAACCACCTTTATCATCTCCCAATTTCCAGTGTTCCGGCATAGATTCTGAAAACAGTTTTAGGTAATAATTTAAAATTTTTATGGCTTTATTTTGTGTTTTCTCAAGATCTCCAGTTTTTGATTCGGATAAGGGTCCAGGTTTATTTTCGGTTCCAAAAAATCTGTTTTTTGTTAAACCATCATTAAAAGAGGTTAAAGTTAAACATCTAAATTTTGTTTTATACTTGTTGGTAAGTATGAGTCTGTCATATATTGGTGAATTTTTTCTAGAGCTCAAACCTGTAACTACTCTTGAGCAAAGAGCCTTTATCCTATCATTAAAATTTGCTGAATCCCATTTTAAATTAGCATATAATTCATTTAATAATCTTCTTGTGACTTTAACTTGCTTACAATTAATATCAACGAATAAATCCGCTTCTTTTGTTGAAGATATTTTATCATAAGCTAGCACTGGTAATGTAGTCTTATCATTAGGGTTGTTTGCTCTTTCACTTTGCATATATCCATATAGTCTATGTTGACCATCTATGATCCAGCAAGAGGCATAACTATTCGGAAGATATAGAATTCCAAATGCAGAATTCCCGATTGTATCTTTTACATCAAATCTTATATTACGTTTAGATTTTATATTTACAACAATATTAGTTGGAAATTGTCCTCCTTCATCAACATACTTTGCAATGTCTCTTAATCTTTTGGGTGAAAGCATTCTTTGATATGTATCTAAGTCTTCTATATCTCTGCTAGCCTTATGGCTTACATAGGAGATTTTCATCAGATTTTCAGGTTTTATAAGGAAATTATAAAATGTATTTTTCCCCATTTTCCCTCTAGTTGCAGGTACTGAAAGTTCCAATCCTCCAATTTGCTCATCAGAAAAAAGATGTGATAGGAATTGATATTTAGCAGATTTCTTTAAAAGTTTGGTAAGCTTACTATAATAATTTAGATCGTTTTCATCCAAAAAAACTATTTTTTCCTGTTCAGCAATTTGCATATTGCTTTTTGTTATTTCAATGTTTCTTGTAGCAATTACCCAACGGATTTTTAATTTTGGTTCTCTTCCATAGTATTTATTTATTGAATCTGATGTGCCGGATTTTAATTTAGCAATTTTGTTAATCAAATCTGAAATATCTTTACGTTTATAGTCCTCGCATTGTGTACATTCAACTACTATTGCTGTCTCCCTATCCTTTGCAAATACATCAATTTGTCTATCACGATTACCATCCTTAATCTTAAAATTCCTACCATCACTCAATTCATCAAAATCCATTTTAGCTAATATGCACCAAACTTCATCTTCGAGTTGTTCATCTAGTGGTTTATCTTTTTTTAGCCGAAATGATTTTTTACTTTTTCGTAATATTTCCCATCCGTCTGTCGCTTCTAGTTTTGCTTTTTTTTCTCTTATTGCTTTTGTTTTACCAGAAATTGTTTTTTCATTATATGTTTTTCCTCTTTTACGTAATGATGCTTTTATGTCTTCTTCTTGAATCAATAAATTCCCTAATAATTCAGCCATATTAATCTCCGTTTCTTTAAATAGATTTCATTCCATATTTTTTGCTATATTTTTTCACTGCTTCCTCTAAGCTTCCAAACACAAAATCTGCAATTTCTTCTGTTGTCATATATGCAGACGTATCTGAGAATTCTTTTGCTAACCATTCTAAAAAGTTGATATTTTTAACAGTCTTTCTAATACTTGTATTTGGCATAATTTTTCCCTTTATTTCAGTTGTCGTGTTTTCAATATTATCCTTGGTGGAAAATCTATTCTATTTAATTTCCGTCAAATGTTTTCTTTTTATTTCTTGCATCAACAGGGTAACAACTTTCAAGTTATTACCTTGTTAAAGTTTTTTCGGCTGCTTTAAAACTTGAGTTGAGCTTCTCAATATCAATGAAACTTATTTATTAGATTCCCACTTTCGCGGGAATGACAATTGTTTTGTTCTGAACACCTTCACGGATAAATCCGTTGAGAAGTCCAGTCCGGGAACGATTGTTAAATTCGATAATTATAATTGATCCAGAAGCTTTTTATTTTCCGGTTCTTCCAAATAATTCTGTTTTGAAACTACTTTCCTGCCGCTTTTTTGTTCAAGGTCTTTACGGGCTTTTCCAGCAACATCACCACCATTTTTAGCTGCTTTTTTTGCTTCGGGGAAATCCCTTACATTCCTGTTTTTTGTTATCTCTGTTGTAGAGGCTTCACCCAGCATTGAGAAGATCAATTCCAGGTCATTCATATGATCGCGCAGGTTCTCACGTTTTAATCCTTTAAGGTTTTTGTATTCAGATGGAGTGATTCCAAACGCAGCTTTGGAGATTTCAGAAGTGAGAATTGCATATTCTTTTTGTTCTTTTATTTCTCGTTTATCCCATTCATCTGTGAGTTCTTCCCTGATTGCAATTCCACGCATCCGTTTCTCAATCCAGTTATCGGAATATCCTTTTGCTTTGTATAATGCTTTTGTTCGTTTGGTTGCCAGTTCGGGATCTTCAATTTCCTGAACACGTTCGTAACCCACTTTTGCCAGCCAGCGTTTGAAGGGTTCAGCTTTTGGAGAGGGAATTGATTGGATTATACGGAAAATGCCTTCAGTATTGGCACAAAGCATTTTTTGTTTACCACCCTGTGTAATGATTTCAAGGGTATGTACAATTTGTACCCACCCTTTTTTTAATTCTGGATTTCGCTGCTTCATTCTTTGAATATATTGCTTTGGATCTTTTGAATCGGTAAGTACCCAAACAACATCTTCAATTACAAACCACCACTCATTTTTATAAATAGTTTTTCTGATTTCTTTACCTTTAAAAATTGCAATTTTAGTATCCATAGTAACTCCTTAATAAAGTAATAAGTCACTGGTTATTACCCTATTGAATTTTTCTCCATTTTGCATATCTTCCTTTTGAGATCGCTTCTATTTTATTTTTTTCACGTAACTGTTTGAAAACATGACGAATCATATCTCTACTTACTAAAGGGCAGGCTTTTTCTATATCTCCAATTGTGAAATTACCAATAAAATTTTCTATTGTTTTTACTATGATTTCTGTTTTGCTTCCACGACCTGAAACAACCACATTAGCTCTTCTTTCAAAATCATCATATGCAGCTAACATTGTTGAAAGAAAATAAGTTATCCAGGGAATAATGTTGTGATTTCCTTCATACCAGTTTTGAGAGGATGTTTTTAATGTCTCATAATATGATTCTCTTGTATTTTCTATTATTCTTTCCAAACTTATGTAGCGTCCAACTTCATATCCCTGCTGATAAAGAAGCAACAAGCTAATTAATCTTGAAATTCTTCCATTGCCATCTAAGAAAGGGTGGATACAAAGAAAATCTAGGATATAAGATGGAATTAATATCAAAGGTTCTATTTTATTATCCTGAAGTTCATTATTAAATCTTTCGTGTAAATTTGTCATATAGTTGCTGACCAGATGTGTTTTTACAGTTTTGAATCGGATTATCTTTTTACCATCTTGAAGTATTTCACTTATCTCGTTATCAGTAACTTTCCATTTACCTCCTGTGATACCTGTATATTTCATAATATCACGATGAAGTTGTTGAACAACAGTTACTGTAAAAGGAATATCTTTTGCTGAACTATGAACTAAAGAAAGAACATCTCTATATCCTGCAATTTCAGCTTCATTCCGATTCTGAGGTTGTGATTTATTTTTCATAATTTCTTTAAACCGCTTTTCATCCAGGGTAATATGCTCAAGTCGATTTGAGGATTCCGTACTTTGAATTATGGCGAAATGTCGTAAATTTTCTAGGACATCTGGTGCTTGTTTTTGGTAAAGGTCTTGTTTCCCTTTGTATTCACCGATTTTTCTGATCATTAAAATCATTTCATTTGTTAGCGTTAATTTCTTTAAAAAATTATTAAATGATTTCATATTTTTTCCTTTAGAATTAATCGGGTAACAACAAATCCAATAGGGTAATAACTGTCAAGTTGTTACCTTGTTAAAGTTTGTTGGTGAAGCTTTAATCATTGCGAAGGTTGAACTGATATTCAGATCAGATAAGAAATAAAGAAAGTGGGGAATTTGAGTATTCCCCACATTTTGATAATGAGATCATTTTTTTTCTTCAGGGCAGCAGTATAACATTAGCCAAACTATTATTTAGTTAACGTTTATTAAAGCATCACATTTAAGCTTCCTTCATCCGGCATTCCTCATATTCTTGTTGACGATAATTTCGTACAAAATAAGTCGGTTTCGCAAAGAAGAATGGAAAAATGGAGGTTGTTTCATGACAATAGAAGAGAAGATAGCTGAACTGCGTGAGCAGCGTGAGAATGCTAAGCTGGGCGGAGGTGAGAAGAAGATCGAAGCCCAACATGCCAAAGGCAAACTCACAGCCAGAGAACGAATCGCTGCCCTGGTAGATGCAGATAGTTTTGAAGAATTCGATATGTTCGTGGAGCACCGCTGCCACGATTTCGATATGGAAAAGAAAAACCGAACACCGGGTGACGGTGTAGTTAGCGGTTGTGCCACCATTGGCGGCAGGATAATGTATATTTTTGCCCAGGATTTCACGGTTTCAGGCGGCTCACTTTCCAAAACCCATTCCGAGAAAATCTGCAAAATAATGGATATGGCGATGAAAGTTGGTGCTCCGGTCATCGGCTTGAATGACAGCGGTGGTGCCAGAGTGCAGGAAGGAGTGGATGCCCTGGCAGGTTATGCCGAGATATTCCTGCGTAATGTTCGTGCTTCCGGAGTAGTTCCTCAGATCTCGGCAATAATGGGTCCCTGTGCAGGTGGTGCGGTCTATTCTCCTGCTATCACGGATTTCATCTTCATGAACCGTCAGACCAGCTACATGTTCGTAACTGGTCCCAAAGTAGTTAAGACGGTTCTGAATGAGGATGTTACAACAGACCAATTGGGTGGACCTATGATCCACGTTAGTAAAAGCGGTGTAGCTCATTTCGTGAGTGATAACGAAGAGGAAACCCTGCTCCTGATTAAGAAACTGGTGAGCTATCTTCCTTCCAATAATATGGAAAATCCTCCCTATATCGCACCAACGGATACCATAGATCGCTTTTGCGAGGAACTGAATTCCATAATTCCGGAAAATCCCAATAAGCCGTACGATATGCTGGATGTTATCAGCAGCATCGCAGATGATAATGAATTCCTGGAAACTGCCCGTAATTTTGCCCAGAACATCATAGTTGGCTTTGCTCGTATGAACGGACACAGCGTGGGCATTGTTGCCAATCAGCCAAAAGTGTTAGCCGGAGTACTGGATATTAATGCTTCTATCAAAGCCGCCAGATTCACCCGCTTCTGCGATGCTTTTAATATTCCGCTGGTAGTTTTAGAAGATGTGCCGGGTTTCCTGCCCGGTACAAATCAGGAGCATAACGGCATTATCAGAAATGGAGCCAAATTACTTTATGCTTTTGCCGAAGCTACAGTTCCCAAAGTAACTGTGATCTTACGCAAAGCATACGGTGGTGCCTACTGCGTTATGAACAGCAGCAGTATGGGTGCGGATATAGTTTATGCCTGGCCCAATGCAGAGATCGCTGTGATGGGACCCAAAGGTGCAGTGGAGATCGTCTTCCGCCAAGCTGTAAAGGAATCTGCTAATCCCACAGAAACAGCCATAGAAAAAGAGAATGAATATAGAGATAAATTTGCCAATCCGTATGTTGCCGCTAAGAAGGGTTATATAGATGATGTGATCGAGCCTGCAGCTACCCGCTTCCGTATTATTCGTTCTTTGGAAATGCTGGCAACTAAGCGAACATCCAATCCTCCTAAGAAACATGGAAATATTCCGCTTTAGGAAACATAATGAAAAATATAGTAATAGCGTTTATGATGCTGGCGGTTTCTATCTGCCTGGCAGAACGAACAGAATTTGATCTTCCTGGCGATACGACCATACTTGAAATATCCGAGCTTACCGATGTGCCGGTGAAAAAACTAATTCAATATCTGAAACTGGAACGTGAGATAGATATTAATGCTACAATGGATGAATTGGATTTTACCAATGCCTCCCTTAATAGAGCACTCACTGAATATGACAATAACGCAGTTCCATTCTACAGAGGAATTGTGCTGGTGGGCATGAGCATCGTTTTCCTTAGCCTGATCATAATAGGATTTTTCATTGTCTCTTTGCAGCACACCCGCATAAAACTTACAAAGAAGAAAACAGTAAAGACGAGCAGCGGAAAAGTGACTGCATCAGTGGAACATATCAGCAGTAATGGAATAGTGGCAGCTATAACAGCTTTGTATCTGCATGAGGCGGAAGTGGAAGAAAAGAACAGGTTGCATCTAACCTGGAAAAGACAAGCCATCAGTTTATGGCGTGCTACTAATGTCGTAGAAAACAGGTTCTTTGAGAACAGGAAAAGAGGATAGAATAATGAAAACATATAAGATGAGTATTAACGGTGAAAAATACCAGGCAAAGATAAAAAAATATAAGGGCTCGTATGTATTGGTGGAAGTGAACGGAATTGACTACGGAATCGAGTTGGAAAAAGAAAAAAGCACTAAAGTAGAGATCGCACGCTCCAAGAAATCCATGCCCAGCTTAGGAATTGCAGCTCCTCCTTCAAAACCTGTCGCTGCCTTGCCGGGCTCCGTGCTGGCTCCCATTCCAGGACTTGTCCTGCGGATTCTTGTCAAGGAAGGTGATGCAGTGATTGTGGGAGATACCATCCTAGTACTGGAAGCCATGAAAATGGAATCTGAAATCGCTTCCACAACCACAGGCACAGTGAAGAAGATAAACGTGAAAGAAGGTGCTTCTGTGCAGGAGGGTAATGTTCTAGTCGAGGTAGGGGAATAATCATGACAGAAATTTTGAACTTTCTGGGTACAACAGGTTTAGCCCAGATCCAGTATCCGTACATCATTATGCTGGCTGTTGGTTGTTGCTTCATCTACCTGGGAATTGCCAAAGAATTTGAACCTCTGCTGCTGGTTCCTATCGGATTTGGCATCCTTCTGGGTAACCTGCCCGGAACCGAAGCTTATGGAGTATATGCGTCGGGTTCGGTGTTGAACCAATTATACTATGGAGTAAAATTCGGTCTTTATCCACCGCTCATTTTTCTTGGTATTGGAGCTATGACCGATTTCTCTACCCTGATCGCCAATCCCAAACTTATACTGCTGGGAGCTGCAGCACAATTCGGCATTTTTGCCACTTTCATCGGTTCACTTCTGCTGGGTTTCAACGTGATGGAAGCCGGTGCAATCGGCATTATCGGAGGAGCAGACGGACCTACTTCCATTTTCCTTTCTACCAAGTTAGCTCCACACCTTTTAGGACCTATAGCCATTGCTGCTTATTCCTATATGGCACTTGTGCCTATCATTCAGCCGCCCATTATCAAGTTGCTTACTTCTAAGAAGGAAAGATTGATCCACATGAAAACTCCGCGTTTGGTTTCCAAACGTGAAAAAATATTATTTCCCATTATTGGTGCCCTGGTTACCATCTTAATAGCACCGGGCTCATCTGCTCTTTTGGGTATGCTCTTCTTCGGTAATCTGCTCAAGGAAAGCGGTGTTACAGAACGACTCGCCAGAGCTGCATCCAATGCAGTTATAGACATTGTGACCATTGTATTGGGCATTGGAGTGGGCGCTTCAACTCAAGCGATCCGGCACATTAATGGTATTAATCAGGGATTCCTCACAGCCAACTCTATCAAGATCTTTGCTTTGGGAGCTTTTTCGTTTTGCATTGCCACAGCTACAGGTGTGTTATTTGCCAAATTCATGAACCTGTTCCTGAAAGAGAAGATCAATCCCATGATCGGTGCTTCCGGAGTTTCTGCTGTACCGGATAGTGCTCGTGTTGTGCATCAAATGGGCCAGAAATACGATCGCCGCAACTTTCTGCTGATGCATGCTATGGCTCCAAATGTAGCCGGTGTAATCGGCTCGGCAGTGGCTGCCGGTGTATTATTGAGTATCTTAGGGAATTAGAATTTATTTTTCGCTGTCGGCTTTGTGTGAGCTCAGCATCTAAACTTTCCTTCATCCGGCTGGTTTTGTACTTTGTGATGATTGATGCTGGCGGTATGAATCATTGCGAAGGTTGAACTGATATTCAGATCAGATAAGAAATAAAAAAATGCGGGGAATTTTAGTATCCCCCACATTTTGATAATGAGATCATTTTTTTTCTTCGGGGCAGCAGTTCTCGGGCATTTCATCGCAGCATTTTTCATCTGTGCAGCAATTTGTGATCATTTCTTTGCATTTGCCTTTGATGTCTTTGCCAGTGATTTCAATGCGGTATCCATCTTTGATCTCAGTCACTTTCATGTTACAGCAATCTTGTTTCATTTTCCTCACCTTCTTTTTAGATTTCGATACATTTAAATATATCTATATGTTTATTTAAAAAAATATTACTTCTTCTCTCCATTTGCAAAATTCCCCATAAAATCGGTGCAGCAGGATGAAACACATATTTTGTTTAATGAATAATATACTTCTTTCCCCTCTTTCCTGCTTTTAACGATCCTGGCATTTTTTAAAATGTTCAAATGGTGTGAAATAGAGGGTTGTTTCATATTAAAGTGTGTACAGATATCAGAAACACACATTTCTTTTTTTGATATCAGCTTCATAATCTGGATCCGGGTTGGATCTGCCACAGCCTTAAAAAACGTTTGGCAATCAAATTCCCTAAATTTCCTTTAAACATATATAGACATGTGTCTATGTGATATAATAATTCGAAAGCTGTTCTGAACTCCTTCATGAATAAATCCGTTGTGAAGTCCAGTCCGGGAACGATTGTTAAATTTTGTTTCTTTGGAATTCCCCGGGAAATATCTATAAAACTTCGAATGTAAAAGAAGTAATTGAATTTTGATATTTCTGAAAATTACTTCTCCTCAAAAAGTAGAAGATCAGGATGAGGTTTTAACCTTAATAAAAATTTAGTTTATAGTATTTAACAAGTAACTAATCAGCAGTAATCATATTTCTTAGGAAATTGATTCTACTGTTTATATTTTTTCTTTACACTTTTTAGTAATTTTTATTTCTTACGCAAATATTATCAGAAGAAAATTCATAGGTCGGGAGATGGTATGAAAGTTTCAGAAAAAATTGAAAATTTGAAAGAGAAAAGAGCTGAAATCAAAAAAATGGGTGGAGAAATCCGCATAGCTAAACAACACGAAAAGAATAAATTAACTGCACGCGAAAGAATAAACCTGCTTTTCGATGAAGGTACATTCCAGGAAATCGATATGTTCGTAAAACACCGTTCAACCAATTTCAATATGCCGGATTTAGATATTCCTGCTGACGGCGTAGTAACAGGTCACGGATTGGTGCATGGCAGACCTGTTTTTGCTTATGCACAGGATTTCACCTGCAGAGGTGGTTCTCTGGGCGAAAAGCATGCAGAGAAGATCGTAAAAGTAATGGACCTGGCAATGAAAGCAGGAGTTCCCATCATAGGAATGAACGATTCCGGTGGTGCTCGTGTGGAAGAAGGAATCGATTCATTGAAAGGTTATGGAGACATTTTCTTCCGCAATTCCAGAGCTTCCGGTGTGATCCCTCAAATATCTGCAATTATGGGACCCACAGCAGGTGGAGCTGTTTACTCTCCGGCAATGACAGATTTTGTGTTCATGGTGAAGAAAAGCGGTTATATGTTTATTACCGGACCCAGTGTTATCAAAACCGTGACAGGAGAGGAAACCACTTTTGAAGAACTGGGTGGTGCAATGGCAAATAATAGTAAAAGCGGAAATGCTCATTTTGCCTGCGAAAGCGATGAAGATGCAATTGATAAAATTAAAATTCTGCTCAGTTATCTTCCCAATAATAATCTTGAAGATCCTCCTTATGTTCCTATGGGTGATGACCCTCACAGGTTATGTCCTGAACTGGACACAATTATTCCGGATAATCCCAAAGCCGGTTATGATATGAAGGATGTTATTCATGCAGTGGTTGATAATGGTGAATTTTTCGAACCTCATGAGTTCTTTGCTGAAAATGCTGTAATTGGATTTGGTAGATTAAATGGAAAAACAGCGGGATTTATTGCTAACCAACCCATGGTTTTGGCCGGCTGCCTGGATATTGATGCTTCAGATAAGATTGCACGTTTTATCCGGTTTTGTGATGCTTTCAATATTCCTCTTGTAACTTTTGTAGATGTACCTGGTTATCTTCCCGGCACAGACCAGGAGTGGAATGGCGTTATCCGTCATGGAGCGAAAATTCTCTGGAGCTATTCTGAAGCTACAGTACCCAAACTGACTGTAACTACACGTAAAAGTTATGGTGGTGCTTACATTGCCATGAGTTCTCAACATCTTGGCGCAGATATGCTTTTTGCCTGGCCCTCAGCAGAGATCGCTGTAATGGGTGCTCAGGGTGCGGTTAATATCGTAGGAAGTTATCGAAAAGAAATCAAAGATGCAAAAGATCCTGAGCTGAAACGTCAGGAAAAGATCAAGGAATATGAAGAAGCATTTAGTACGCCCTACATTGCTGCAGAACGAGGATATATAGACGCAGTGATCCAACCAAGTGAAACACGTAAAAAATTGATCGATGCTTTAGAAATAATGATGACAAAGAAAGAAGCCCTTCCGATGAAGAAACATGGAAATATTCCTGTTTAAGGGTTTATCTGTGGAAAAATCTAATAAATTAAAAGCTTCCATTGCGTATCTGCTCTTTCCCAAATTGCATTTGGGAATGCATTTTTTTGAAAAGTTTTACTTTGATTCCTTTTTTGGGAACGAGGTAGATGAATTTGAAATACAATTTCTTTAACAATTGTGTTCCCAAATACAATTTGGGAACAATAAGGAATGATTAATTGATCTTTAAATTCTTTAAATCCCTAAGTTTTTTTTATGAATGAGTTAGGATGTTACCATGTAAATTCTAACACTTTTTGATAAGCAATTTCTTCGTGTTAATTTGTGTTAATTCGTGGTTTCATTTTCAGTTTAGGAGATATGATTGGAAAAATCTAAGAAATTAAAAGCTGCAATTGCGGGTGTTATCTATTATTTGCAGGAAAAAGAAAGAGACGAAATTAAGAAACCAAATCTTTGGGCACAACTCGGACGTGAACTAATAATGAAAAACCGTTTTCTAGTTCAAAGAAGAATGATAAGAAGATAGGACAAAAAATGCTGAAAAAGGATAATGAAATTCTTAAGCTTTTACATCATTTGTTACAACAGGAATGTAAGAATTATAAATGTTCATATCTGTTTGGTTCAAGAATAGGAAATAATTACAAACCTGAAAGCGATTATGATATTGTAATCCTTTTAAAAGAAGTTGATCGAGATACAAGATTCGATATTTACGGTCTTATAAGTGATATTGCATACAAATATGATATTTTTATTGATACAAAAATTTTAACCGAAGAAGAATTCAGATTCAATCCTTTTTTCTATGAAGAAGTTACCACCAAAGGAATTTGTTATGGTTCTAGAAAAAAAAATATTCATTAATAATTTCTTAGATAAATCTAAAGAAGCTCTGATCGATGCTGAAATTAATATTGAAAATAACAGGCTAAATAATGCTCAGAATAGAATTTATTATGCAATTTTTTATTCGGTTTTGGCTTTAGGGTATTTGGAAAATTTTGTTACTTCAAAACATTTTCCCTTAATGGGTTGGTTCAATAAAAAATTTATTCATGAAGAAAAGATATTTGAAAAAAATATGTTTAAAATTTATAATAATGCATTTGAGAATAGGCAAAAAAGTGATTACTCAATTGCTGCTGAACCAGAAAAAGAAGATGTCGTAATTAGTTTAAAAGATTCGAAAAAATTTATTGAAAAAATAAAATCATATATTAAAAAAAAATATGAATAATTTTATTATCGTTCCCAACCCAATGATTGGGAATGTGAAAAATTACGGAGGAATAAATGAAATTTGATAAACATGGCGTTTTAGAAATGGCAAAAATGAATTATGACCCGAACCGTCCAAAAGCTGAAAATCCGATTAAAATTCAGGATCTCAGTTTTCGTGACGGACATCAATCTCTTTTTGCAACTCGCGGCAGAACAGAAGATATGATCCCGGTAGCGGAAAGAATGGATGAGATTGGGTTCTACTCGATGGAAATCTGGGGTGGAGCCACTTTTGATACAATGCACCGCTTCCTGAATGAAGACCCCTGGGAAAGGATAAGAACTCTTAAAAAATATATTAAGAAAACTCCTTTCTCAATGTTGCTCAGAGGGCAGAACGTTGTTGGCTATCGCAATTATGCCGATGATGTGGTGGAAGCTTTCATCCAGAGAGCCTGCGATAATGGCATTGATATTTTCCGTGTATTCGATGCTCTCAATGATTTCAGGAATTTTGAAACTGCTGTAAAAATAATCAAAAAGAATAACAAGCACTTTCAAGGTACGATCTGCTATTCTCTCACAGAACAGAGAATGGGTGGGGATGTGTATAATCTGGATTACTATCTTGAAAAAGCTAAACAATTAGAAAGCATTGGTGCAGATACGATTTGCATCAAAGATATGGCTGGGTTGGTTTCACCGTATGATGTTTATAACTTAATTCGAGCTCTAAAGCAGCAAACCAAAATCCCCCTTCATCTGCACACGCATTTCACTTCCGGAATGGCAGACCTGGCAATTTTCAAAGCAATTGAAGCTGGAGTTGATATTGTGGATACATGCATGGCTCCTTATGCATATCGCACTTCTCATCCTGCTATTGAACCTCTTGTTATCTCCTTGCTTGGAACCAATCGCGATACTGGATTTGATATAAAAAAACTTGCTGCAATTGACAAGGAAATGGAAAAGATAATTCCAAAATATAAACACCTTCTTGATGACACCAAAAATGCTATAATAGATATAAATGTAATTTTGCATCAGACTCCGGGAGGAATGCTTTCCAATCTGGTCAATCAGTTACGTCAGATGGATGCGCTGGATAGACTTGAAGATGTTTTTGAAGCCCTTCCCAAAGTTAGAAAAGAACTTGGTCAGGTTCCTTTGGTTACACCCACCAGTCAAATCGTGGGAATTCAGACTGTAAACAATGTTCTTTACGACAAAGTAGAAGGAGAATATTCTCAAATATCCGAACAGGTAAAAGATCTTTGTTTTGGATTGTATGGCAAAACAACAAAACCAATCGATGCCAGAGTTCAGAAAAAAGCATTGAAAGGATATCCTCGCGGTGAAACACCGATAACTGCTCGACCCGGTGATATTATCGAGCCGGAACTTCCCAAAGTGAGAGAAGAAGTGAAAGGTTTAGCAAAAGACCTTGATGATGAAATTATCTGTGCTCTTTATAATTTGACTGGAAAACGTTTTTTAAGATGGAAATATGGATTAGAAGAAGTTCCTGATGAGGTAAAACCCAAAACTTTGGAAGATGTAAAAAAGGAAAAAGAACTTGTTCAAAAAGCTCTTTCCGGTGAACTAACAGCAAAAGGTAAAAAAGATAAACCTGCTGGATTGCGTTCATTCGATGTTTACGTTGACGGAGAACATTTCAACGTGGAGGTTGCAGATCCTAATGCCAGAACCTTCAGCTCTGCAGCTCCTAAGAAAATCGAAAAGAAAGAAGAAGATATTGATGATACCGGCAACCTGCACGCTCCCATACCCGGAATGATTATTGAGTACAAAAAAGATGTTGGAGATACTGTGGAAGCTGGTGAAACAATTGTTGTTCTGGAAGCTATGAAAATGTTCAATAACTTGGCTGCTCCTTGTGATGGTGTGATTAATAAAATTAATTTTAAAGTAGGAGATTCTGTAGCAAAAGGTGATATTCTTTACCACATTGAACCTAAAGAATAAAAGATATATTTAGGAAAAAAATAAAGCGACTTTCGAGGTCGCTTTTTTTTATAAAAAGTAGAAAAAAAGTAACTGTTTATCATTCTGTTTATTTTTCAATATTTATTATTTTAATTCAAGCTGCTATATTTCCTCAAATATTTTTTTAGGAACTTCTAAAA